>JAABUW010001953.1_pt1 | contig 32510 bp, 23 predicted proteins | sample 5560081 | NCBI WGS metagenome assembly JAABUW01 (sample SAMN10711882, study PRJNA513363) | rock metagenome | isolation source: Antarctica rocks | place: Antarctica: Victoria Land, Knobhead sud | reverse complement strand
GGCTTGCTGATATCGTCGATGAGTAGCTGGAGAACAAAGTCAGAACCGAGCTCAGTGGTCCCCAGTGTGAGTGTCGCAGCCGCTTGGGAAGGGTTGAAATCGCCTGTTGTCGATGGTTCGCCGTTATCGTCCAGTAGATCTCCCATAGACACTGCGATAGGATGCGACGGCGACTGTACTCTGCGGATTGCCGAGCTTGCCATGTCCATCTCTACCCTGATCGTGATACCCTTCTTGGCGATAGCGTTCGATTGTGCCACTTCACCAGGATAGTCGCCATATCTCGGGGCAACGCTTGTAGGTAGCATATATCTGAGACCATCGATGCCAGCATCATGCTTGAGCTCACCGCAATAAGTGATGTCCACAACGATATCAGCGTTGGCAGGTACGTTGCCTAAAGTCACACCAAAGACGCCCACAGGTAGTGATTCCAGTAGTCCAGCCGTCTCTCCGCGATCCACCGCTGCCTGGTAGTCTTGCTTGGCAACATCTTTCTGCTTGACGATGCCCTTCAGGGTCTTGCCGCCATACTGGATGGAGTAGCTACTGACAGCAACGCCATCGAAGAGCGGAAAGGCATATCGAACCTGTGGAAGGACGTCCTGGTTGGGATTCCGGAAAGTCTGGCTCAAGTTCGTTGTAAAGCAAACAGGATTGATGAGTGTCTCCGAAACCAACTCAACTTGCGGTAAGTATGTGCGCTTCAGGCCTTGGCTGCAGAAATAAAGGCCACAGATATGATTCCCGGAGTCAGCATTGGTGTGGACTCTTCTGCCGAACATTGTGTTTCTTGGGTCGTAAGGTTGTAATTGTAGTTGTGTGACGGGAAATGGTGTAGCCATCAACGAGGAAGAGATCTCAATATATGTGACTGGTTAGGCAGCATCACGTGATGTCTTGGCGAGGCTGCCTTGCATGGTGTGGCCTGATGGTGCCTGGAGGCTTTTTGAGCTTCAACCATTCAGCCTGTTGAAACGACGGTCTCCGAGATAGGAACCTCATTGAAGGGGACATTTCGTTCGTCGAGATCGCGCTCCTACCGGACTATCAGCGGGGAATTCAAACTTGGCATTGACTCACCGATCCTTCGCCTGCTTTCATGATGCTTGAAGTAATTCGAACTGAGTCACAACATCAGTGAAGCGTATGTATCATGCAGAGGTGTACAGAAATGAGGAGAAAGAAAATAGCTGCACCTGGTGGTAAGTCAATGAATTTGAAAGATTGAATACCTATGATGCACCCAAGATAGCGTGCACGGCATCGCTTCCAATCCCATGTGTCTCCACCTAGATAACCCATTCAGACTTGGTATCTCCAATCAAAGTCGTGAAGTTCTCCTGCGCGCCATTGATGATCGTGCTGCTTTCGGCTGCTTGGAGAAGTCGCAGTGCAGTGCCCATAAGTGAGGGGATCTACTGATCATCATCGTCGGCAGGATCCTCGTATTCACCTGCCTTCACTGCCTTCTCGATGTCATTGTAGCTATGAAAACAAGCAAAGTGTGTCAGCGATACAGTGGTTGCTGAAGTCACATGAGGCACACACTTACACCTTCTGAAAATCCCCCTCGCTCATACCCACCGCCTCTGCTTGCAGCTTGAGTGCGTCCTTCTTCTCGAGCACCTCACGAAGATGCTTCACAGTCTTCTGCAAGACGACCGACTCGCTGCGAGCCTGTCCTTCGCATCCAGGGACGATCGTGCTCAAGCGCTCGAAACCCTGGCGAATCGCTTCGCGGCGCTTCTTCTCCGACTCGATGTGATTCTTCTTCTTTTGCTCGCTGGTAAGACGAGGCTTGTTGTCGGAGGGGCCGTCGAACTCCATCTTGTGAAGGAGCGTGGTAGTGATTCTGCTTGTGATGCTGCACGTGCGTTCAGTGACTTGTGCCTCTTTCAACTTACACGATATCGTGTGCAAGTTGTGATGTCCAGTGAGTGAGTACGTGAAATCCAGTGGTTGGCGAAGCGGCAGAAGTCCTCCAAGATCCAGGCGCGTGGTGGTTGTGATGAGCAGAAGGAAATTTTGCAGCGCAGAAAAAAGCTTATGAACTTACTGATGTGAAAGGGCCCGTGATCCGTATGCTTATGATGTCAGCTGCTGAAGGTTCGTGAAGCTTGTGCTTGTCCTCTGACTTTGCTTCTGGTTTTAATTGTGATTTTGCTTCTGGTTGATGTGACTCGTTGGATGAGACACGAGAGGCAAGGAACCGGACCACTAACCTGTTCTCCTACCCTGAACTGCCGCCGCCGCCACTACACTACACGAGGAACACCACACAAGAAGGAGGCCATTGTAAGAGCTTACCTTGTCGACTTGGTGGTCGAAAGTCGTTTCGGCGTTTGTGGTGGTGGTGGTATTTCAGTTCACTCCACTCTGCTTAGTGAATTCGGGACTGGCGCCGCTCTAGCGCCGGCAGTAACCTTGAGCCTGCCTAAACGTCATTCGTAAAGACATCCCTGCATAAGCGAAACACTGCTGTAGCCCACTTGTTGGTTCGGGCAGGATGATTGTGCCGCTTCTCGACGTGAATCACAGGGAAGGCGCTGCTACAGTCAATGGCGTTCTTTTAACCCCATGAGAACGAACTCGAGAAGTAACAACATCGTGGAACCGCTCTTGCATCTTGCCGCAATCAGCAACTACGCCCCAGCTTGCTAGATACCACATGAGCACGAATCGAGGACAACCTACTCCCTACCCGCGCCTGTGTTGCGCCTCGACACCATGTCGTACCCTGCGTATGCCTCGGTCGGTGCCCGTCAACACACGTCCAGCCAAAGTACAGGCCAGATCCGTCGCAACCAGTCGTACAGCAAGAAAGTCCTCGTGTCCGACCAGGATGCCTACATATATGCGCTTCGGGCAGCGTACCTTGCCTACCTACTTCAGCCCAGACAGAAAAGAATCCAGCATGTGGCCAATACATCGAAGCCAATCCAGCGCTCGGGGACGTCTATCAACGACATGATGAAAGACTTCAGTGCGCTCAGAGACAACAAGAGCGTGCGCTTCCCGCATGGCTTCATGGCGGAGCTGGATAAGAGGATGACGGGGGTACTGATAGGCAAGGAGAGGATGCCGGAGTACAACGATGCGTTGATCAAACGGACGTTTGCTGCATTTCTAAACGAGTTCAAGAATCCTGCGTTCCGAAAGTCGATGGAGAAAGACAGAAAAGCGGAAGATCTGCTGCTCATCTTCTTCTCGAAGGCGACGAGCGAGCTACAGAAAGGCAAGGCTGCGGACGACGATAGCTGGAAACTTATGGTCGACCGGCATGTGGCATTGTTTGTCAGAATCATAAGCAGTACCCTGAACAACAACGACTGGACGCGAGATAGACCGGAGCTGGCCTCGAAGCTGAAGACCATGGAGACCAAACTCCTGCAGCATGATGCAGATCTTGCAGACGCAACTCGAGCGGGCGCAGCTGGAGGGCAGAGCATCGAGGTTGAGGTACCGCGGAGCTACGAAGTTCGAGATATGCCTCTAGTGTTACGGGTATGTCGTATCTTCGCAAAACCTACTGTGCAGGCTCAAAACGACGTCAATGCCCACAAGGACGAGTGGACTGAGCAGGCAGCACTTCGTGATCTGAAGGACTACCAGAACCATATGATACTCAACACACACGTCACGTTGACCAAAGACGATTTCGACTCCGACGATGCTTTTGAGGTCTGGAAGAAAGCTGAACTCCATGACCTTAGTCAAATGATGCTTGCAATACTGCAGAACAGCCCCGAGCTTGCGAAGACAAGCACTGGTGCCGCACGCTTGCCACAGTTTAAGCCTCCAGCTGCCGCGCAGAACGACGGTGGGTATAGTGATATCAGTAGAGGTCTGTCTCGCCAAAGTGGTGAGACAGATTCGAGCTATATTGTTGACCAGCCTGTTGACATGAGCGCACTCAACCTAGGTGACAGCAGTCCGCGCGACTCGGTGTCGGGAGCTTTGGATACCAAGTTCACTTACATACCTCCGGATGGGCGAGCTTACTACAGACGACTGGTGAAGAGTGCACTCACGCACGATCTACAGGACGAAGACTTAGCAGCCTCTGTGGCGACTGAAGAAGCGCCAGCGATCAAGTTGCTGTCAAAGCAGAGCACAGAGCTACTAAACGAAGTCGCTTTGCGTTGGCGCATCCCACAGTTCTCACGAATGGTGCTGTTCTTGGATGCAGTACAGGAGAAGTACCAGCACCAGGAGATTTCTCTCGATACGGTGGATGCTGCATTCCTGCATGTGAAGCAACCCCCTTCACCACCAAAGAACGCAGCCGGCAAGCCGCAAGCCCCACAGGTGGCTCTATTCGACCGAAGCAAGTGGACTGTTGTCGACTTCGCACTATATCAGACCATCCTTGGTGTGATGCACGATGCGCTGCTCCGGGAATTGTTCGAGCTCTTCCAGCATTGCTATGAAGCCAAGCCACCCAGCATCGGCAGTGTCATGTACATCCTGGAGAACCATATCTACGATGATGAGATGTTCAACAAGACACCGGAGGACCTCGATACCTTTTCACAATCCCTTGCCAACGCTCTGCGACAGAAGGCGAAGACTAAGTATCACGAGCTGCTGTCGAAGAACGTTTCGGATGATGCCAAACAGTGGGAGTTCTATCACGTTGTCAAACTTGGGCAGGCCGTGACAGGACTGTTGGAGAAGATCCAAAAGCGCTATCGAAAAAGTCCAGAAGTGATGGGCGTCAACCCGCTATCAATCTTGGTAGAAGAGATTCTGCCCAGTTTTGCGGATGACGCACGTGCCCTGGTCAGCCGGATCATGCAGCTCAGTAAGGAGAAGCAAGAGGAAGTTCCTATCCAGGACGGCTTCGAGCTCTACAAAGAACTGGTCGACATCAGGCGTGTTCATGCCCAAGCACTACAAGGACGTGAGTTTGGATTCCACATCGAAGGCTTACTGCAAGATTTCGTGTGGCGTTGGATCCAGACCACCGACTCCAAGATCACGGACTGGATCGAAGGTGCTGTTGCCCATGATGAATTCCAAGTCCGGCAAGATCCGAACGATAAGGAACACGGGCTGCCACCAACAGATGACGAGAGACATTCACAGTCGGCAGCTGATGTATATCGCATCTTCAACCAGAGCATTGAGCAGATCGTCAAGCTGGAATGGGACGATGACCTGCAGTATGCCAAATTTATGACAGCCATGAGCAAATCCATCGCAAAGGGTGTGGCACGGTACTGTGAGCTTCTGGAAACGAAATTCGTGAAGGAAATGGACAGGCAAACACCAGAGCAGGAAATGCGAGCGCAGCAGACGCAGAAGGACAAATGGATCTCAGCTGCTAGAGACTTCTATGCCACAGGCGGCCGAGGCGGGGAGAAGATCGAACCCTTCCAGTTTTGGGCAGAGTCGTTTGTGAAAATCAACAATATCGAGTACGCCACCCTGCAGCTCGACAAGGTTGAGAAGGAGGTCAATGTGGACGCTTGCGCCGAGGTGATCAATCGTCTGGATCCGCCACCACCACCGAACCTTCGACGACAGCAAGGCAACAAATTCATGTTCACCATCAAGATCATTGAAGCCGAAGACCTCAAAGCGGGTGACATGAACGGATCCAGCGATCCATATGTTGTGCTTGGCGATGAATATTCGAAGCGTCTAGCCAAGACACGAACAGTCTACCAGAGCCTCAATCCTAGGTGGGATGAGACTGTTGATATTCTGACCACGGGACCGCTCAATGTCATCGCTACGGTCTGGGACTGGGATGCTGTCGGCGATCACGACTGCTTGGGTCGGACGAGCTTAAAGCTCGACCCCAGCCACTTTCAAGACTTCCTACCCAGGGAATACTGGCTCGACCTTGACACACAGGGCAGAGTGCTGGTCCGGGTGAGCATGGAAGGCGAGAGGGACGACATCCAGTTCTTCTTTGGCAAAGCTTTCCGGACTCTCAAGCGCACGGAGAGAGACATGACGCGCAAGGTGTCTGATAAGCTGTCTGCTTACATTCATCAGTGCCTGTCACGGCGAACGCTCCGAGCTCTGCTGTCGCAAGGCACGATTGGTGGTGTGTCCATATCTAGCGTGAAAGGCTACTTCTCGAAGTACTCCGGCCGTCCTACGTCCGTACAGTCGCCAGCCCCTGCGCCACAAACTTTGACTCAGGCTGATATCACAAACACTCTGAAACCGCTGCTGAACTACTTCGACGACAACTTTGCAATCATGAAGCAGACGTTGACAGACAGCGCGATGATATTGGTCATGACGCGGCTGTGGAAGGAAGTGCTGGTGACCGTCGAGGGCTTGTTGGTGCCGCCATTGAGTGATAAGCTATCCGCTCAGCGCCCACTGAGCCAACAGGAGGTCGATATCGTCTACAGATGGCTACAGGTAAGCAACAAATTCTTATCGTGTGGTTAAACAGGCTAACAATGCTCTTAGATCCTCTTCGACTTCTTCCACGCAGTAGATGAGACCGGCGAAGCTCTCGGCGTTCCGCTCGACGTGCTCAAGAGTCCAAAGTACCACGATCTCCAGAACCTCAACTTCTTCTACAACGAGTCTACCGACAACCTCATCCGGACATCCGAAGCCATGGCAACTGCCACCGCCAGCCGCCAACACGAACAAGCAGCCCGTCTGAACCGCCTCTCAGCGCCACCTGGTCTGCATAGCTTGCACTCTTCTATGGCTATGACCGGAACTCGTCGTACGAAGTCGATCATGATGTCGCGCAACCTAGGCACGATGCGGAAAGCGAAAGAGGAGAAACGAAAGGAAGCTCAGGCGGATCCGAGCGACGATATGATCCTCCGTATTCTTCGCATGCGGCCGGAGGCGGAGCGGTATCTCAAGGACCGAAGCAGGCAGAAGGACAGACTTGCTGCCGCTGCCGCTGCAGAGGCAATTGTGAGGCAGAGTCTGCAGGCGAGCAAGCAGCACGGTGCTGCTGGGGGTGGTCTGAGCAGGAATTTTCAAACGATTAGGGAGTAGGCACTGGTGAATGGCGATCGGAGGCGTTGGAGCGGCTATATACCCCACGATAATCGTTTCATAGTTGTTGAATGATATCTAATGAGTGTGTTTGACTTGTTGCGGCCTGTATCAAGTTATCAAGGCTCAACGAAAAGCAGATCGACAGGCGATAGAACCAATTTTTGACAGTCTCAAGCGTGGTTCCTCCTTGCATGCCAAGCCCAGTCCAGCTCAAGTCGCTCTGCTGCAATTGCGGCAAGTCCTTCACTCTCACTACCATTCTGCTTAAACATTTTTGCTCCTACAGGTCAGGAAACTCAGCATGGAGCTACGATCGAGTGGATGGAGAGAACAAACTACGAGGCTGTACGCCTAATCGTCTTCACCCGATCTTCGTCGCCCCGGCCGCCTGGGCCACGAAATGGCAATGGGGCAAGCTAGCAGTGTCAGTCTGGTAAAGAGAAGTTGGAGCATCGCATATAGCTTGAGTATACATACCATGCCTGGCTCTGAGGCCGCTCTTTGGTCGACATCCATCTTGTCGTCCGTACTAGCATGCTTCTTGGTCGGCTTCTTACCTTGCGGTGCCGTAATGGTTGGGACCTGCGGTAAAGCGTCAGTACAACTGCAAAGAGCTCAGGAGAGTATACTTGCCGGCGCATAGCGATTGCTAACGTCAACTTTGCGTAGCTCCTCCACAGTCTTCCCAAGGAAAGCTGCATCTGCTTTCAGGGGCTCTTCCGGATCCTCGCTTCCCCCTCAGCGACCTTCTCGTCATACTCGGCAATCTTCTTCTCGATACCCGCGTTCTCGTCGTCGGATATTTATAAGTCCTCGTCTTCCGTTTCCGCAGCTCCCGGCTTCTCATTGTCAAGAATCTTCTTCAAATCGTTCGATCTCCACACGCAAAACCCCCATCGTTGCATCGAGCCAGCGACGCACGATACGCCACAAGGTTTCTGCGTCCATCCAGTGCTGGTGCGCCTCCCCCAAATCGCCGACAGTAGATACTAGAAGCAGCAGCGTCTTGATGCCATAGTACCTTGGGATACCCGCGTCCGCCAGAAGCGCTTCTGCCTTCTCGATACACTCCTCCAAACGGTCCTCTTCCTGGAGAGTCGTAGCCTCTTCGAAAGATGTTTTAAAGGATAAGTCGACCGCGTCCATCTCCTTCATAGTATCAGCGTCGATCTGCTCCATGGTCTCGGTGCTTTCCGGTGTTTCGTGGTGTAGATCGATTTGGGAAAGGCGGCGGATAGAAAGTCACGGAAATGAAGCTATTACGGAGAACGTGTGACCGGAAATGCGAATTCGCCCTGAATCTGACAGGGTGTAAGAGTGTACCTAAATTGTAGCAAACTAGATCTATTATATATACTTAGAGAAAACAATGATGAAACGCGACGAAAGCCAATTTTGACAGTCTGATGGATGTTTGAGAGCAAAGGGCAGCGATGTTCCTTCTGGGTTTGCGGCGGAAGCGTCGACTACCTCTAGTAGATCTTGTTGAACTTCCACCCTGTTAGCAGGACCCGCGATGCTGTAAAGCAGACGAGTGCCAGTAGATAGTTGATACCCGTCCAGATCGTGATGCCCCAGAAGGCGCCGCCGTTAGCAGCTATGATCGCGCCAGCGATGGGGGTGCCGGTCAAGGTTCCGATGGCTACCAGTGAGTAGCAGGTTGAATAGTACTGCAAGTGCATTAGTAATGCTCTCGAACAGACAGGTTGCGGCATGACGACTTACGCGACCGTACTCCTGGGTATCACACATCAGACCCACGCAGACTGGCGTAAGACTGATGTTCGCGCCTGATCCAAATCCTCCGAAGATGCAATACACGATCGTCAACGCCACGATGGCCTTATTAGTGCCCGGGTGCGAGCCGTCTGAGAGAACGGCGCCTGGCAGCCAGAATGCGAAGGCTGAAATCATGCAGATGGTGAGGGTGATGAGCATCAAGTTGAAGCGGCCGAACCTGTCTGCAGCCCAACCCGGGGCCCATCGTCCAATGCATGAGGAGGCATTAAAGATCGCGACAAGTTGAACGGCGAATTCTCTGCTCATGGCTCCGGATTGAATCGAGTATATCGTTAGATAGGCGATCGGCGTGAACAGGGCCCATTCCATGAGATAAGTTCCTACAGTAAGGAGGCTAAAAGCGTTGCGTCGGAGAATCTTGAAGTCTGGCATGGAGTTGCCGCCTGGCTTTGGTGGCAAGCGCGATCGAATGAACATGTTGGCAATGATCAGCAACAACAGGAAGGTGAAAGCTTGAATTCGTAATGCCCAACCCCAGCCGACGGAAACGAAGAGCCTCTGCAGCATCAAAGGATAGATGACACCGCCGATCGAACCACCTGCTGCTGCAACGCCTGTTGCGTTGCCTCGCTTGGCCATGAACCAATGGCCGATGGCCGCGATAGCGGGCGTGAAGATCAACGACGTGCCCGTACCACCGAGCACGCCGAAAGTGAGCATGAAGTGCCAGTACTGCGTACTGATGCTCATCAAGAACGTGCATAGTAGTACCAAGATGCTACCGGCAGCCACGAGCAGCCGTGGGCCGTGGCGATCGAAGACTGGGCCGACCTGGGAGACGTCAGTATATGAATTGTACTGAGGAGGCCGGATTACATACCAGCAAGCCGCATCCGAAGGACAAAAAGATATATAAAGAGAAGATCCATCCGATCTGCGACTCATTATATTCTGATAGCTGATTATCAGAAACGTAGGCTTGATACACTCCGATGGTGTTCATGAGCCCAAGCCCAGCAACGAGTCCACAGAACGAGCCTAGAACTACAAGCCATGCTTGTGTGCCTCCCTCGGGATAGATGGTCTCGTTCTTGGTACTTGGTGCTGGAGATGCTGCAGCTCCTGGCTGAGCTCCTTCTTCATCATGGCGGCGCTCGGCCAGGTAGTCGGAGCTTGGTGGTAGGTGTTGCTGCCATCCTGTCTCCGTTTCGGCGACGGAAGAAATCTGCTGAGATATGATGCTTCGAGGGTTTCCGGTACTATTGTTATGAAAATCTGGTCCTGGCGTGCTGCCTTTGAAACTCGTGCTCATCCGCTGAGAAATATTGATTGATCTCGATTCGACCTCACAACGCTCGCTACTATCCCGGCACACAGCATAGAGAGTAGGAAGTGAGTCTAAAACGGAGGTGAAGAGGATGTGACCTACCAATATATATCCGCGTCCGCAGAGCTACCGTCATCGGCAGGGGAGAGATAAACAGAGTCATAACTTGAGGAGGAAGTTTTCCGTCCCCGAAGAATGGTCGTGATTCGCCACGCGGCAGCCTACGCCCACGGCCAGCTCCGTCACGCGCTTTCGAACTTCATCTCCCGTCTCTCACCGCTCATTCAGGATGATGCGAACTCTACTTCCACGGGAAGATCTCGTTCGCACGTGGCGAGCCATCAATCGCGGCTCGAAGATCTACGACAACGAGTTTAAATTGACCTCACTATTGGCTCCGCGGCTGCCTGAGGATAAGCCCTCGAAACCGTGCAGGCTATACCCGTTCAAAGAAGTAAGTGGACGTACCGTACCTCCTACAGCAACGCGATGGCGATGACGCAATTCCTCTTCCACAGCTCTTCTTTTGGGCAGTCCGGAAAGAGATGAAGGACATAGTTTCATGATCTAGTCTGATCTGCCTGACTATCTGCTCCACCACTGGAAACTGGCGTTGCAGCTTTCAGTACCAGCCTCTGTCATGTCGCAGTTGTTGCGCTCGGAGATGCCGCATGCACGAACTTGTCTGGGTCGACTGGAGCAAAGTATTTCAAAAGCACTCCCTCCAGAGCCTGTTTCTCCCCAGGAGAAAACCCATGCTCACCAATGCTGGTAGCCCAGCTTGCCCTTACCGGTTCTGGCGCGACATCTTCGAGGATGTTCTCGACGAATCTACCGGCAGTCCAACCTCTGGTTGTCGAGCTCATCAATGCCCGGTAGATGTGGGACTTTGTGGTGAAGCGTGTCTCGAACGCGCCATCGGATTCATTGCACAGATATCGAGCATAGTCGTTGCGATATTCGTCCAGCGCATCCGGTCCGTCCTTCGCCTTGTGCTTCCCTGGAGCGGGAGGGAACTGGAAGTGGGGATACCAGTCGCCGTGGAGCCACAGAGGAAGCCTGGTCCAACCGATCTGGAGCGGCTCGCAGCAAGCACCATCCCAGTCAATGATGCCAGTAAGCCGTCCGGTTTCATCAGTGATGAGGTTTTGGATGTCGAAATCTGGATGCACCAGCACAAAATTATCGCCCGATTGTGGCAGCTCTGTCGCCTTGACAAAGGCTCTCACCATCAGCTTGAAAAGGACCGCGATATTTCTTTCCTCGTAACTGACAGGTTGGCCTTCCTTAAGTACTTGTCGCCGGATGTCATCTTTGATTTTTCCTTCGACCGAGGTGTAAGCGGGAATGCTCTTGAAGACCCTCGGAATGATCCAACCATCTGCACGAAGAGTCCAGCGATCGACAACGACTGGATCGTTGTCCCCATCTTGAGCAAACCACAGACTCCCGCCCTTGGGAAATCGTAGGTCGCGCAGACCACTGACTGCTTGAGCCAGGGTCCGCAGCAGGTTCTGTCGTCTCAATTCCTTCGGTGTTGTTCCTTTGTTCGAGTTCCATGTCGTACTCCCGTTCTGGCCTCCAAGATAGCTGATGAGTGTGAAAGGCGCTCTGATTTCGTTGTCCATTCCGGCATCGTAGGCAAAGACTCGTGGGACCGGCACACAAGTCTTCTCACTGATAAGTCTCATGATTTGCACCGTCGTGCGCAGCGTTTCGGCATCGATCTTGTTCCAACGACGAGGCCACCCGGACGCTGGGATCCTGACGAGGACTTTCGTATTACCCTCGAACTGGAGGATGTATGCCACGCTATACGTGCCGGACTTGCGCTCAAGATACGCCCAAGTCCCCGGACGCTCTTTGCCATGAATTTGCATAGAGTGCCTGTCAAGCAATGCCACCAATGACTCCTCAGTGACCTCCCGAGTCGGACCCCAGTACTCGAAACTGTCTCTGTTCTCTGAACCGAATTCAGGACCCGGGTAGTCAAGCGTTGTGGTGAAGATCACTCCGCTATTCTGCTCGCTGCTTGCACGCGAGTCTACACCGACCCTCTCACCCCCGAACACCAGCACATCCTCTTCAGCCATGGTATCTGCTATAAGGCAAGCTATGTTATCTTTGAGAAGTCTGAACGAGTCAAGAAAAATAAGCTGCTTGCTACCAACTCCCGACTCAATCAGAGTATGCGGAAGATGGTTCAGTGTGAACATTGAGGGTGCAAAGGCAAGTGAAATGGTAGAGTAGCTAAGGAATGGTGCACTCTTGGAGTGAAGTCAGGTGTAGCTGGCGCATACACGCCCGTGACTGGAAGCAGACATCGGTGACCACGGAGTACACAAACATGACGACCACAACGATTGTGCTAAAGTCTACCTCGTGGTCTTCCTGTGTCATCGACCGCGATCTCCGCGTGCAACATTGGAGGTCTACTCTTCTGACATCGTGAATGCCACCGTGGTACACTGGTAACCACAAGGAATGGTGGCCATTGTTGCAGCATGTGAAAAACACTTGTGGAAGCACTGAAATGCCTGAACTTGGCCACACCTTTGTGTGATGGTCTATACCGTAACGATCTAAGCCGTAACATTGACGTGGTTCACCGATTGTGATACTGTAGTGATGAACAGGACTGGAATGCGGCTGTACTCGGCCCTTCGCTTCAACATCTCCCGAGCTCTGCCGCCCCCATCGCCGTTTGGGGGTCTAATTTCTTCATAAAACGAGCATTTGGTTTTTGCCGTGACAATTCATCTAACGTCCAGCAAAACATACTACAAATAACAAACAATTTGCTCAAGATCCTTGGAATAACATGGCTTCTAATGGCAGCACTTCCAAGGCGTCGCCACCACCGCAAGGCATCTACGTCCCATCGCCCACATTCTTTGTAGCCGAAGGAAGTGCTTCATACAATCAGACTTCTCCACCCTTGGATCTCGAGACACAGTCAAAACACTCGCTCTTCCTTGTTGAAGGTGGCGTCAAGGGGCTCGTTCTACTCGGAAGCACTGGAGAAGCTATCTTCATCAAGCCGGAGGAGCGTGTACAGCTCCTCAAAAGCCAACGTAAGACACTCGACGATGCTGGATTCAAAGATCGGCCGATTATCGCTGGAACTGCTACCCAGAACATCGACGATACGCTGCAATTAATTCAGGAAAGCAAAGATGCGGGTGCCGAATATGCTATGGTAACATGATTCTCCCCCAAAACAAAGCAATCGACATGAATACTCACACGATGCTGTAGGTACTCAGTCCTGGCTATTTTGCACCAGCGACAAGTCAAACTGGCATCAAAAACTGGTTCACAGCCGTGGCCGATCAATCTGTGATACCTGTGATGATCTACCATTACCCTGGAGTCACGAACAATCTTTACATTGCCCCTGCCACCTTCGAGAAGCTCGCAGCACACCCAAACATCGTGGGCACGAAACTATCTCATGGGATCATCGACGATCAAGCTCTCATTGCAGCCTCTCCCAACATCGATCACGAGCACTTCTACGTGTTTACGGGGTTAGGACAGAACCTGCTCCCGGTCCTAGCAATTGGTGGAGTCGCTGCTATCGACGGACTGGCTGGAGTGTTCCCGCGAGTCGTTGTGCGGCTGTTCGATCTGTTCAACGAAAGCTTAGCCAAGGGTATGGGGAAGAACGACATCGCGGAGATGCGGCTACTGCAGTTTAGAATCTGTGAGGGAGAGAAGCTGGTAGCGCGCTGGGGTGTTGTGGGGATGAAGGAAGCCTGCGACAGGGTCTGGGGTTTGGGCAGTAGGACTGGCGGTCGGTTGCCGTTAGCTGGAGGCTTCGAGGAGGGTGATCAGGAGTGGAGCAAGTGGTCGAAAGTCTTCGACGGCTTGAAGGAGCTGGAAGAGAAGTTCAAGTCGGAGGGTAGTCGCCATTAGTTGCTGTAATGACGAACGGGCTCGCCTATCTGGACTTTATCCATCCTCGCAGGCTTCGCTAGAGTTGTGAGATATGGTTTGCAGGGTTCCACACGTGAACCAAGATGTAGCAGAAGTATAGGAAAAGCCAAACCTTGAGCGCGTAAACAAAGTTCTCCGTTGGGGGGACTCCTTAGGCTGGAACTGCCTCTTTCGTTGCTTTTCACGTGCGAAGTGACTCGACCACCGACCTCGGCCGCCGAGCACGTAGCCGAATGCAAGGTTAATTCTCAGCCGACCAAAGTGGACAACCGTGACAGCGCATCAACCTTGACAAGGCCAGATAACGGGCCAGCTAGTAGTAGTTCCAGCGGCAGCGTTCTCAAGGTGGAGTTTGTCCGAGTCTCCTTCGATCCTGCTTCTTCTGCTTGCTTGCGGCGACATGTCGGCAACCCGGTTCGGTCTTCAGTATATTGGACTCCTCGTTCAAGACCCGTACTGCTTCGACGTGATATGTCGGCGTCCGCGTACAGGCTTTATCTCGATCGAATTTTGTTGATATTGAAGGCGTCCGACCTCCTGTCCTAGATGCAGCCCATAGCCGAGCTCGTCTCAATACAACTGTCATGCAGCTAGCGAGCTCAACCCCTCTTCCTTCGCGCTTGGTTGGAAAGGACGCCGTCGTCCTTCTCCCGCTGCGCGATCACAGTTCGCAGCCTGACACGCAATACAGCGGGCCGAGACGATGTAGTTCGTGATGACGAGCAGAAAACGGAGGGGAGATCCCTGTCCGCAGGAGGAAGTTCATCGCACGGGCCTGTGTCGCATCTGTTCTGTATCCGTAACCTCGAGTCTCTCAAAGCGGCAATCCAAAATGTAATAATTTCATCAGCAGGTTGGTCTGCTCACCTTTGATGAGGTGAGCTGCCAATCGTGATCGAGCACAGCCCTTCGGCCGCGTAACTACGTCCCTGCATGCAACCGCAGTCCTGTCCGGTGCTCTGTGTAGTGGCTTGCAGGAGACCTGCATTGAGGATTGGGGTTGATCTCGATGCCGACATCGATGCACCGGAGAGGCGTGTGGCAGTCAGGAGACACATGTATCCAGTGTAATTACGAGGGGAGGTGGGCTACAGCACCGTGCCGCAATGAACGACAGTTGAGACCGGGGGATGCAGATGGTTGGGTTGGTTGATGTGGTGAAGGTGAAGGGAAGCAAATTAATGACACTCACTCGGCTAAAGAACCCGGTCGCCAGTGTTACACAGAACGTGCGTGCAGTCGTCCGATGCAGGTACGCGAGAAAATTATGAGATTGCCATATCGAACAAAAAATCGCTCGATGTTGTACACGCTGAAATGAACGCTCCATCAACCATCGCTGTGCTTCATGCCTCCCAACCCAAACTGTATGAAGTCCAAAAGGAAGCTTCAAACTTTTGTTCCAATGTACGCCGTGCCAGATCTGAAAGTAGACCAAATACTTTTTGGCGAGCAGAGCTATCCTCCAAGCGGCAGATGATGCCTCTCTCATCTACCTCTATTCGTAGCTTTGCCAATGCGAGAAACGAAGCGCAACGCTCGGGTATCTTCGAAAAAAAGGAGTCGTCAGTCGTTATAAGGGAATATTAGTGGTGCGCCGGGACGCAGATCGTGACAGTCGTAAGCAGGCAGTTGCTGCATGAGTTCTTGTGGAAATTCGAATGCGTCGGACTTGCGTCCCTCGGGCCACGTGGAACCATAGCGAGGGAGGCGGATCATGCGTACGCGGTCGTCAGCATCAGCTCCATCGCGGCTGCCCCATGTTGTCTGAAGAGCGTGTCAGCATGAGCGTCACGGCAAAGTGAGATGGCTTGTCAGCTTACCTCGCTGAGAGTGAACAGTCCCCAGAGCTTGATGAAGCCGTGGAAGTATCCGAAGCCAATGTACACGGGGATGAAAGCCACATCCGCTGGATATCGGAAGAAGTGTCCCCAGAGCTTGACCGTCTTGCTGAACACGAAAGTCCATGCGAGTAGAAAGCCAAACGTGTAGACTTGGGAGTCGTGTGACCACGCCGATGAGGCACGATACCAAGCGAACAAGATGAACAGATCGTAAGGCAGCGCCCAAGCGGTGAGAGTGGTTTGCAGAACAGAGTATGTGCTCCACGGTTGTGTCCTGGTATGGTCAGTTGGTGTTCCAGATCATGTAGATGTGTCCGACTCACCACCAGTAATGGCGCTCTACAAACATGCTCGTCAGGTTGCTCCGCCAGTTGCTGCGGACCCATCGAAGACACTGACTGAGGTACTTCGGGCTGTCCTCCAGGGACGTCTGCACCTCGGCCTCCTTATGGTATTGCATCTTTATCTTCCAGCCATGAGAGTACATCCACCGAGTGATAAAGTTATCGTCGTCTGCATTGAGCTGGCACGTACGCCACTCTTCATTGGTGAAGCCATGTGTGAAGTCATCGGTGTTCAAGATACTGCTGCGATACGCAACGGTCCGGCCAGAGAGACACGGCAGGCCTCCGTCAATGTGCAAACACGCGGAGCAGTCGAAGTTTCGACGCTCCAGATATGTTGCACCAAGGAAACTCCAAATGCTCAACTCCTCCTTTCGCTTCAGTCGTTGTGAGGTTCCAACCCCGCCAACGTTTTCGTCCTCGAAAGGCGCCAGTATCCACGACATGATCTTGGGTGGCCATATCACGTCGTCGTCGGCGAATATGGTGATCTTCGTGCTAACCTCCGGAATAGCCCGGCACATCTGCCGGCGTTTGTTTGCTTCGCGAATGCTCAGGACCTTGATCTTTTTGGTGTTTATAGCGTTGGCCAACTTGGTCAAGGCTGTGACGTTGGCGTCTACAGTCACCAGGATGATCTCGAATGGCTCCGTCCTGAGACACGTGCGCAAAGTCTGCTCCAGCTCCTCGCCACCAGTGGCGATCGTCGGGCAGATTATCGTGACATCTTGCGATGTATAAGTCGGACTCTCTGGAATTGGGACCGGCCGAAAACTCCAATGGGAAATGCAGTTCACAATCAAACGTATGTACCTGAACAACCTGGTCACATGCGTTAGTGTCTTCCCAATGCCTCGACAACGATCGACAGTCTGCTGAACGAAGTCCACAAAGAAAAGAGTACGTACCATGCAAAGACGGCAATAGCAAGCCAGGAGTTCATGCTGCCAACTCAACGAGTGTAGACGGTGTTTGGCCAGAGTCTACATAGGACCTCTGCATGGAATGGAGAGGCCGATGATCAGAGGAAGCAAAAGAGGATATAAGTCTTTAGTCTTCCACTCGCTTGTCATACGAGCATCTTAGTGTCCGTTCACATTCTGGACTACTGTTGATTAGCCACACAATTTGCGTTAAAGCAAGCTCCATACCTTCTGCGATCAGTGGGCAAAAAAGATTATGGCGTGTTGAAGCTGGTCCGCTTTTCAAGCTGCAGCATGCAGCATGAGCTATGGCTTCGCCGTGTCCCTCGCCCTCAGTGGTGGGTGGGGTCAGCCCGCACGCACGCCTGCTTCGTCTCGCTAATATGCAGATGGGAAATGATCGTGCGCCGCAACGCCATTGTCGACCTGAGCTCCGGCACAAGACAGTGCTGCTTGCTTACTTCTGGCCGAATTGTAGCGCCCAGCTGTCAACGATTTTCGCCGCATTGAAAATGTACGCTCGCAATGGACCAGCGTCGGCGGCAAAGAAGATTGAGGGCCTTAGGCCCGGCGGCAAGCGGAGCAGTCGCAGCGCTATGTAGGGAACGACGCCGTAAGCACCAAGCGACTCCAGATGAGGCACGCGAGTGCCGCCGTCGCAGGAGTTAACCTATCTGAAGAGCTGTTGAGTAGTGAGACATGCTTCTCCATCCCTCGACTATCGTCGATGGACCATTAACTGGGGAAGGTGGTCCGTTCAAACGGCTAATGACGACTCCGTTAGCGCCGTGAGGATGTGCTAACGGGTAGACGAACTAGTGCAAATCTTCAATCCCTACATCTCAAGGTACGTACCCTGACCTTGAAGCTCCCGAGCAGTCCGCATTGAGTACGAAAATTCCATTGTGCATGGCCACAAGAGCGTTGAGATTGTGGCATGTTAAACCTCCCATTCCGTATGTCAAGTCTGTACGCCGTCCGAGGCTTCGCAACATCTGCACCATTTATCCGTTCATAGTGTGGTAAGATACTGCATGTGCGGTCCTATCGGCCAGTTCTACCGGTGCCATCACGATCGAAGTAACGGGACGTGAGACCCTTGCTATGGGGGGTGAGCCTTGCGCGCACGATGGCTTGCATAGCCGATGGAGCGTGTTGAGAGCTTCCTGCATGTCATGCCCGAGTACTGATTGAGCGATGCTTCTACGGCGACGCTCCAACCTCCAATGCGGGCTTCGGATCCTGATCTGTAGCGGTGTTCTCTCGTTCGACACGCCTAGTTTTTCGTGAGCAGGTATGACACTTCTTGGTCAGCTCTTAGATGCCGGTGTACAGGACCGCAAAATCACGCAGAAGTGTAGGCCGTGAGGGAACCGCAGCTGTTTAGACCCGGCGCCTCATATCACTCTGCAGCACCAAATCTGGGGTCGAGCACAAGGTCCCAATGATGATCGTCCGCGGATCCCGTCCCGATATGCGAGCAGCAGCCACCGCAGTTATTGATGTGGTTGTTCGCTTAAAGACATTTCATCTACCGGTTCGACATTGCGTGCTACGCTAGCAGTCAGGATGCGTTTGATCAAGCAACGTTACATCATGTCGAAGAGACATCGGTCCTGTAGGTAATCGTCATAACCAGACGTGTTGGGGGCATGATCAGTGGTGTTGGCGTGTTGTGAGTGGACCGCGTTGGCGTCAGGGGAAAAGTCTTCCGCGCTTGCCTAGCTGGCTAACCATGACATCGCCGCCTTCATTATGATGCCACTAGAGCAGCTTGAGCTGTAGCTATCTTGCCTGTCGATTTATTAGCTGATCTTTAGTTAGCTATGCTTACTTGAATCACAAATGCTGACACCAGATCTTCCTCTTTGGTCGCTGCATCTGCTCTCCGCAGCAAGAAGCGATCAATTGATGATGAGTGAAGCAAAGGGCTAGTCGTGTACCGACTAGCTTTAGAGGAGATGCAGCGGGAGTGGTGGCAAAAGCTCGAGGGCTTCATATGTCGTTGCGTTGCACGCGCCTTTGTACTACCTACGTTTCTCGGCCACAGGTCGCACAGCGTATGTGGAAGATGACGATGCTGCAGGTCCTGGTGGCGTGCGTCAACGGGAACAGGGCCGCAAGCGCAGAGAGCCGCCCTCGAGTCACACCCGCACCGCATTGAGTCCAATGCCGGGCTAGCAGGAAACACGAGTATGGTGGCGCGAAGAGGAAGCGACATGTCGATATAAACGCAAGTAGCACCAGTGAGATGTCAGGTCTCTCCAACAGTCGCGATCGTCGTGGACGTGGTATGGACCAGACTCGTGGTGCGTTCCGGGACCCGTGTGGCTTGAACACGTGCTTCCATTGGGCCATCTCGTCCCGTGGGAGTATCGTCCCGACGTGTTCAGATGCAGCTTAGGATGCTGAGAAATAGCCGCGTGTTCGTAGAATCTCTGGTGCTGCAGCGAGTGGCCGTTTCGCCACATGAGTCGGTATTGCTCCTTCCGCATTCGGCTCGGAACAACTCAAATTTGACGTCACCTCAATGGAGGTGCAGACTGGTAACGGCGGAGTACATACAGACGCGAATCAGTAGGACAAGTCTAATTTGAGTAACAGTATAATATACACACGTCAAGAGTGTCTTTCAGAGAATCTTGGCGCACCGTGTGTCCATCGTCTCGAAGGATACCTGCTCGCGACCTCGTCCTCTAGTACCTCCGCATATCTCCTACCAGCACCGCTTGGCACACGCGACCTTCCAGTCATCCCTAGTGATGCTCACTGTGACCTCCTCGATAACCAATGATCTTCAGGCGGCCAATCATCTCACCGATAGTGAAGAAGCCGATTGTCTCAGCGCCGATGACACCAGCAGTGATCATAGTAGCCGAATCGAAGCTGCGTAGCCGTTCAAGGAAGCTTTGCGGGTTGTTGACTGCGGTCTCCGCGCTGCGTTCTGCAACACTGGCAGTTCGGGGTGCGAGGCTGGAGGGGTTCCGGACAGCGTTTGTTACGGGGGTCAAGTAGGATTGCACAGTTTGCATGTTCCTAGTCTCGTCAGCGCCTGTACGCGTCTTAAATGCTGGGAAGTACCTACGGTGGTTGCATACCGCGTCCGCGGTAGATCATCTTTCCGAGCTCGCCAACGACTCGCGCGTAATAGAGAGTAGGTGGGATCATTCCTAGTTCAATAGCGATTAGTTTGCTGAGCCTATCTTTCCTCCAGCCCCGAAGCATACCTTGCACGAAGCTGACTGCGCGTCCCGCTCGTCCGCCAACGTTGGAAGCTGCCTGGCTGGCAGCGTTGGAAGCACTGTTCACAGCACTGCCGGCTGAGCTTTGAACTCTTGAAAGTCCTTGTTGTGCCTGGCTGGCGGCCTGTGAAGCACCCTCTTTCGCCTTCGCTGCACCTGTAGATGCGGCATTGGTCGCGGCTTCGGTAGTCGAGGATGCCGCTCGCCTCTGGACGGCGAGCCTCGACTGCCGGAAGGCCAGCCGGGGGACGGAGGAGGAGATCATCGTGGCACAGGATTTGGAGGTGTAGATGGGTAGTCAATGGACAGCTGCTGGGAGCTCTTGGGAGTCGGCAGAAAATCGTGAACGAGTGAGGAGCTCCCTTCCGGGACTGAGAATCGGGCCGCTAGCGTCATGTGCACGGATCTCACTTCTCTCAAATTTGAAGGTAAATCTCGAATCTGCAGGAAAGACAGTAATACAACGAAATGGATTCTCTGAGGCTGCTTTCGAGGTCTACGAACATATCGCGGAGTAAACAACGGGACTCGTCACACAGCCTGCCTTCTACTGGAGATGCTCGTCAGCCGGGGCTATTTTCTCGTGGCGAATCACCAGCAACGACCCAAAATGCCTCCAGGAAGCGCAAAAGAGGCGCGAACAACGGTGCTGCTTCTACTGATGATGGACCTATGGACTTCTTCGCCTCAAAGCATCGCACGGTCACCGTGACTCCTCCATCAACCCGAAGATCTCTTCCCACTGCATCTAGAGAGGAACATCCGACCGCGCGGTCAAGTAACGAGGCAGAGATTGTCCGTCCCGGAGAGCCGCTGCTATCACTGCATGAGCGTAAGGCTGTCTTGAAGGACCATAAACTCAAAGTCACATGGGTGAACCCAGTGTCGCAGCCGAGCAAGGATCGACGGAAATCCAAGGATGGACAGAAGTCCACCAAAGCGTTATCGCAACTGTCTCCGAGGCCGTTGGAGTCTTTTGCAGCCCTGGCGACAAGATTCTCAGCGCCCAAAAAACTCATGGCGAATATCACTGAGCAGGATTTTGAGGTGCCAACCGAAGTTCAGATGGGCGCCCTTCCATTATTGCTTGATCCTGCCTCTACGTTTTCGACTGACGCTCTAGACATGGAAGACCATACAATTGACACAGCCGACGGCATCAACCTGCTCACGGTCGCTCCTACAGGCAGTGGCAAGACGCTGGCCTTCTTGATACCACTGCTGCATCGCCTTCTTGTCGAAAAGCGTGGAGAGGCCAGAACGGAGCACCGCACTTCTACCATCATACTAGCGCCCACGAGGGAGTTGGCAAGCCAGACCGTCAACGAGGCCAGGAAGCTAGCGCGAAACTCTGGCTTGCGTATCACACAGATGCGCAAAGGTATGAGATTTGCTGCGATGGGTCATAAAACGGACGGCACGAACGATACGGCTGAAGAAAAGGATGATTCTATCAGCATTGTCAAAGCCGATATTATCGTTTCAACGCCTGGTTTGCTTGAAAGTGCACTGAGCCACGCGGATAACGCAGGAGGCCTGCATCACGTACGCGATCTGGTGCTCGACGAAGCAGATGTATTACTTGATCCACTCTTCCGAGACCAGACACTCAAAATCTGGACAAGCCTGAGCAATCCGGCACTGCGCGTGAGTCTGTGGTCTGCGACGATGGGTAGCAACATAGAGCAGCTCGCAACGGCAACGATTGCAGCACGGCGCAAGCTTCTCTCGGAACAACTCGGTGTAGCAGTACCAGAAGCTCCTTTGATCCGGCTCGTGGTGGGCTTGAAGGACTCTGCTGTGCCCAATGTACAACACAAACTCACCTACGCCGCCACAGAACAAGGCAAGCTGTTGGGACTGCGGCAATTGCTCAATCCCGCGACAAGCGCTGTTGGCTCTGATCCATCTCTACGCCCGCCATTCCTGGTGTTCACGCAGACGATTGAGCGTGCCGTGGCGCTTCACGCGGAGCTGTTGTACGACATTCCAGCCGAAGCTGGCGGCATCGATCGCATTGCTGTGCTACATGCAGACCTTTCCGACACTTCTCGAGATAGTGTAATGACTCGATTTCGAAAGGGTGACATTTGGGTTCTGATTACTACAGATCTGCTGTCTCGAGGTGTCGACTTCCGTGGTGTTAATGGCGTGGTCAACTACGACATTCCAACCTCGAGCGCTGCATATGTCCACCGCATTGGGCGGACAGGCAGAGCAGGTCGGACTGGTGGTATCGCTGTCACTCTGTACAGCAAGGAAGACATCCCGTACCTGAAACATGTTGCGAACGTCGTTGCAATGTCAGCAAAACAGGAAGGGAAAGGGGCAGGGATAGAGCAGTGGCTTCTAGATGCGCTGCCGACGTTGAGCAAGAATGAGAAGCAAAGCCTGAAGAAACGTGGAATTGAGTCACGAACAGCCACAGGCAAGCAGAAGGATCCGAAGGCAGCTAGAAAGTCAGCCATATCCAGCAAGTCCGGGTACGATCGTCGACTGGAGAACAAGCGCAAGGGTGCCATCGCTGGGAGCCAGCGGATGGGGCAGCCAGGAGCTATTAGCGACGCAGGCGAAGACTCTGACTTTGCGGGATTCGACTGAGTTACTTAGACCAACCAAATCTGTCTCTCTCACAACTTCCGAATTCCTCTCTCATTCACATATCACCAGATGGTAAGCGAGTGCCTCTACAACGCTGCCAAAGATGAGAGCGAAAGGGAAGAGGGAGCTGTCGGCGGTAGAGCAGCCGACTTGGCTGTAAGAGACAGCACTGATGAGTCTGATGATCTCTTCAATACGTAAGTTTGCGAGAATCGTAAAAACTCTACTTTTATGAACTACACCAAACCAGATGACGAGTGACGGCTTCACCACTAAGTACACCTCGACCACAGAAGAAAGCTTGCATGCGACCTCATCCCTCGTGACTCTACTGTAACAGCTCGACGAGTGCGGTGTAGGCCTCCTTGGGCTGGAAGCTGCCATCGAAGAGGATGGCAGACTCGCCAGCACGCCATGACTATAGAACAGAAGGTTAAAAGGGTTAGCAGTGTCTTAAACAAGTGCGATCCACATCAGTTCTTACCTGGTCGTCAGTGACCCCCCCTAAATTGAGTGAGTAGGTTAGTGTATGTCTCAGAGAAAAGCCGCGCGGTGGCTCAGCGGAGGATAATTCTGGCCGTTGTACATTCGGTGATACCAACGCACTTGTCGACAGCCAAGCAAGCATTGACAACCTCCTCATAATCCGCAGCCGCACCACCAGAGATATCAAGTTCAGTGATGGCAATCTCAGATGCAGAGGCAGCCAAGAGCTCCAGAGCATCTTGAGTGCCGCTGACGCCGGCGCCCAAGTGAGACTGCGAGCCAATGCCGTCGATCGGGATGCCATCTGCGATCCATTCCTTGACCTTGGCAGCGAGACCGGTGGTCTTTGCGTAGCTGACGGAGTCGAGGTTGAAGTCGGTGATGTATAGCTTGGCGTATTGGTCGGCCTTCTTGGCGGCTTCGAAAGCGATGCGGACGTAGTCTTCGCCGATAGTGTTCAGGAAATCGTCAGCTTCAAGGATAACGTCTTCCTCGAAGATCTCGTTCACGACGTCCTACGTGGCGTGTCAGTGAGGTCAAATGAAGATCAGCATGGCTGTCTACTCACCCATGCGTAACATTTGCCTGCGAAATGGCCAGCGACACCGGCGATGTGCTCTTGTATGACCGTGGTAAGCTCGTCCGCGTCAGTAATTGCGGTGACCCAGTCTGGGAGCTATAGAGTAGGAGAATTAGTCGCTGTCAATAACCAAAGCACGTGCATCTCCTTTCTCACCTGATTGTGTCAGAGGAGGGTGTGGCATCTCAGGACCTTGTTGTTCTCGGTGGCGAAGTCCGCTGTGCCGTCGGCGCCATCGAAGGTGAACGTTCCGCGAGATGGCTTGGTGGCATCCCACTTCATGGAGCTTGAATAGTGTCAGTACAAGGGTTTACAGAATTAAGAGCAAAAACTCACTTCTCGGGAGTGATCTGCCCAAAATCGGCCTTCAAGATGTCACCAGACTCAGTGCCGAGGGTGCCACTTTCACCGATGTTACCGAACTAGTTCTTTCGCTTTGCGACAAAGGCTTCATTGAGGCCGCTCGCCGCTGGTGTAGTTGCACTTCCCGTGACGAGAGGGCCCGAACCATCTCCACCGCTCGATGGAGCAGCACTTGGCGCGGCGCTTGGTGCAGCACTCGGTTCCGCGCTGCCACTTGCGGCTGGGGATGAAGCCGAAGGAGCAGCCGAAACGGAAGGCGCAGCGGATACAGGGGCCGCGTTGCTAGCAACGGGAGCAGAGGCCGAGGCAGCGCCGGATGAGACTGGAGCCGAGGACTCATCGTCCGGGACATCGACATATTCGATGGAGCAAGATGAACCTGGCGCGCTCGTAGCGACTTGCGCTGCGGAAGAAGAAGGCGCAAGCGTAATCACCTGGGTCTCGCAGTCTTCTGGAGCAGAGCTTGCGGATTCGGAGACTGGGTCGGCGATCGAAGAGGGTGCTACCGAAGAGGGCGCTATTGTGATGACTTCGTCCGTGCATGTTGTGTCTGCCGGCGCGGAGCTCGAGACCGGGACCGGGACCGAAGCAGACGCGGAGATGGGACCTGCGGATGAACCGGACACTGCTACGACAGTGGTGAAACCACTTCCTGCCGCTGAGCTGCCTGGAGCAGAGCTTGCTGGAGACGAGGGAGCTGACGCACTGGCTGAAGCGGGCGAAGATGCGGCTGGCGCACTGGCTGAAGGAGAATCACCTCCAGATCCAGCGTACGGGCCAAGACCGAGCCACTTCATGTCACCGTCTCCATCGATAGGGACAGTGTGGCCAACGCCTTCAGCGTAGATGCCCTGGACAGTACCTTGAGGGTTGGCCGAGCTCACGCCCCACGTGTCAGTCGTGTAACCAGACTTAGGGCTGCTGGACTCGCTGGTGTCTGGGCTGGAGGCGTCGAAGCCAAACACGCCAGTCCACTCCTTGACGGTCTCCTGGTAGTTCTCTAGGTAGAGAGTTGTGTCCACTGAACCGTGGTAGATCTGGAAACGTGGTCGCTTGCCGCTGCAGCCCGGGTCCATCGCCTCGACGACAGATGCCCAGTATTCGGGTGAGGCATCCACTTGGCCTTTGGGCGCAGGTACTGTTCCAAGCTGGGGTAGATCCAGCGGCCGGGGCAGAGATCTGGCCAGTAGAGACGAAGCAGCCTGCTGGAACGCCGGAGTAGGCAGTGGCCGCCTTGAAGAGTTCGGGGTAGGTGGCAGCCATGACGTTGGTCAACATGGCGCCGGAGCTTGAGCCAGTGACGAAAACTTGGCTGGCGTCGCCTGAGTATTTGTCGAGAGCATATGCGACCATATTCGCAATCGAGTTGGAGTCACCGCCGCCGTTGTGGGTTAAGGCAGCCTCGCTGGCGACATCCCAGCAAGTACCGCTGTAGGGCGATGATGGGTAGATGACGATGAAACCATACTCATCAGCCAGCTGGGCGTATGGCGATCTAGTGTAGTAGGCTTGAGCTGTGCCCGAGCAGTAGTGGATGGCGACGATGATCGGAGGCTTCGCGGCCACGTTGCTTGGGACATCAATGTACATCTCCGTGCCGGTCGGGTTTTCGCCAAAAATCGGTGACCTGTGTGAGGCCGGATTGACGCCTTTCCAGAGGCATCGCTGCGGCACTGCCCAGCAGCGCCAAAGCGGAGGAGAGAACGGAAGCGCGCATATTGAACGAAGGATAGCGCGGTAAAGGAGTGTTTAGAGAACAATAGAATGCGAAGAACAAGAGCTTACCGAAGGCGAAGAGGCAGAAGTGATCTGATATACAAACCAAAACACTCCCCTTACACACTATAATCTATGTGAGAAACTTCCTTGCGTGATGGATCTCATGGGCAATCGGCTGAGAGTAGAGGTTTCGAGATGAGCGCACGGAGAGTGGTCAATATGTATCTGAAACTCGAGGTTCCAGGCGTGGTATATCGAGAGGCTTGGCACATGATGGAAACACGACTCCGAAGGTTGACCGATTCATGGTGAGCACGGAGTTCCAGAGCTTGACTAGACCGTATGGATGCGTGTTGTTCGGTTAGCAAATGGCAAGAATGAGAAGATGGCCCGATGAAAAGAGCAGAGCATCAACGCGTTCTCCTTCCTAGGGTCGCGTCAACCGCATGCCATCGCTTCGTTCAGCGGAGATTCGTCCAGATGTGTCCTGTGGAAGACATCGAGATGATGCGATGACCGGCAGTCGAGATGCGCTGCCAGCATCTTTGAGCCTCGCTTCTGCAGCTGCTTTGGAGAGTGATGAAGCCAGACGAGAAAGGTTTCAGATGTCAAGCGAAGCTTCTTCGTTAGCGCTACCATTTCAGGCTATATTGGTATAGAAGGATCGGACGGCTGGCGCACGGGCCCATCTGACGTACGCGTTTCACGCGTAACTCTTACTTTACAGACACTAACTTCAAAAATTCATAACTCTATTAATATGGACCTAATCGAGGCCGCGTTAAAGGAGCTAAGGCTTAATACCACCTAGACAATATCCTTAGTTACTTAGACCTATAGTGTAAATAGGTCTGCCTTATTACGCTAGTTTAATAGCGTAAGCTAGCCTAAAGCCGTATAATACTAAAACTAGCAACTCCTTACACTACACTAAGAGACTACCCTTATATTATATATTAATAGGCTTATAACGAGGGCGCTACCTCTAACCGTCGCTATAGTAAATAATATAGCCTAGTAACTCTCTACTTAAGAGCCTAGAGGTAATTAGGCTCGTCGCTTCGTCCTCCGCTATAAGGACGAACTTAGAAGTAGATATCTACGTGTTATAGATAGACAACGGCTTAAGGCCGACTCTAGGTCGTCTTATAAGTACTACTTTGAGCTACTAGAGTTAAAGATTAAGTAGTATAGTATTACTACGGCTAATACCTATAATATAGACGAAAAGGGCTTCCTTATAGGTACTAGTATCCGTACCGTCCGAATCTTTAATAAGATAACTATTAAGATAGGTAAGGTTACTAGAGCCTATACCGACGGTAATAGAGAGTAGGTTATAATTATTACTACTATCTATATAGACGGCTCTACGCTCTCTCTAACCGTTATCTTTACTAAATAATTACTTTAAGACGCTTAGTTATAGGACTTAGATATAGAGCGTAACGAGGTGTTCTTTACTACGTTACCTAATAGCTAGATAAATAACGACCTCGTACTTAAATAGATTAAGAAGGTCTTTAATCGGAAGACTAAGAAGAAGGCTCGTTAAGGCTATAACTAGAGGCTATTAATACTAGATAGATACGGTAGTTATATAACTATAGCCTTTCTTAAATAGTATAACGAGTATAAGATCCTCGTAGTAGTCTATCTACCTTACTCTACTTACTAGTTATAACCTCTTAACGTTAGTTTGTTCGTACTACTCGTAACGCGTTACGACTAGTTACTTACTTAATATATCTACGACTCTAATAGTTATAGCTACGTTAAGAAGCGTAACTTCTTCTATATATTCTAGTTAGTATAGTACGAAGCCTTTACGAGCTCTAACGTCCTCTTATCGTTTAAGAAGACTAGTATATACCCCCTTAATCCCTCGATTATATTAGATAATATAGTCCCTTGTTGCGATCCTATAAGTAGTATTACGTAAGTGCTTCTTTAAAGAGTAGGTAGCAGTAGGTATTTAGGTAAGATAACTCGAATGTACTATAAATAGTTGTAGACCTTTTAGTAAGATTATAACATAAGTTGAACACAAGTATGTCAAAGACATCCTTAGTTCCTATATACCTAAGTAATTGTGAGTTGCTCTGTAGTGCTCCCTTACTCTGTTCTATAGAGTAAGTATAGAGTATAGAGTAAACTAGCTACTCTGTCGTTTTAGCTAAAGCCGCAAGACGGAGTAGTCCTCATTCTACCCTAAACCCGCGCATTCTGTGTTATACTCGTAACATCCCTTTAGTATACTTATTAAGACTAACTACTACTTTATTAGACGGTCTAGCCGCGGTTATTTAACGTAAGAAGGTTTACTTCGTTACTAACGTTAAGTAACGATATACTATATAATAAGATACCGCTCGGAAGCTCGATAAGATTATTAATAAGCTCTACGTAGTTAAGAGTAAGAATAGCGTCCTCTAGTATAAACTTAATAGCTATAAACGAGCGTTGTTTAAAGTATAGAAGAAGAAGATATAGACGAAGATAACTATTAAACTATTACGGTTAGACAACGGCTCTATAGCCTTACTTATAAGTCTAAATACTATTAAGATACTAAGAACGATAGAGGATAAGAAACGAGCTACTAAGGAAGCTAAATAGGCTATAAAGTAGCTCGTACGTAACGAGAGAGGAGTATAGTTACTTAGTAAGGTAGTAGATAAGGAGAAAAGACGTATTAAGCATAAGGAATAGGCTCGGAGTAAGTAGGTTAGTAAGGCTATAGAAATACTACGGAAGACGTACTAAAAGGACGTAGATAGAGCGACTAGATAGCTTAATATAGAGCTCTAGTAGTTAGCTAAGAAGCTACGTAAGCCTTATAAGTAACATTTACCTAGTCTCGTAGTTACCTTATTAATAGATCTAGCCAAATTGGCTATACTAGTTAATACTAGCTCTAGTAAGCTAGGTAGGCCTCTAAGGCTAAGTAGACGCCTACTAGACTAACGTTGTATAGACTATATATTCACTAAAGTTACCGCTATTATATACGCTTTGATTCACTCAATTCGGACACGTGTGTAGCGAGTTATTCGCTATTGTATTCACTTAGTAGACTAGACGGAGCGCGTGCGTCACGTGTATCCGTGCGCCAGCCGTCCGATCCTTCTAGTGATGATCGATGTTTGATGGTACTTTGTGACACCCACGAACACTTTCGTGCAAAACATGACAACATGGCCTTTCGAGTGTCGAGCTGCAGTCGCGATTTGTTTTAGACCACACGGTCAGACGAAGCTTGTCGCGCAAGTCGCGGGTGCTTGAAACCTCCTCGCGATCATGTCGCAAGAGACAAGCATTCTACGCCGAATAGAAAGGATCAAATCTCCTGACCCGATTACTTCTCAACATATGTAATAAGAGGCCAGAGTGGCTCCTAACTTGACTCCTCCTCGAGATATGTAAGATGTTGGCTAAGGTAGACTCTCCCACTCTACACCTCCTACTCTCGCACTCTATACCTCCCACCCTTCCATTCTCCTACTGCAGATTGACAAACAACCCACCATCAACTAGCAATTGAGAACCGGTCACATACTCGCTCATATCGCTGGCAAGGAACACTGCCGGACCGGCAAGGTCTTTCGTTTGTCCGAGTCTGCCCAAAGGTATGCGACCTTCCATATACTTCCGCTTTCCCTCATCGGCCAGATCTTCGTCGTTCAGCTGAGTTCGGATCGTGCCCGGAAGCAGAGCGTTGCATCGGATGTTGTACTGCCCAAGCGCGCAAGCCGTCGACTGCATCAAGGACAGTACACCCGCTTTGGTGGGCGTATAGTGCGTTTGTCCAGCGCCACCGACTAAGGCGGAGATGGACGAGATGCCGATGATACTGCCTCCTGGTGGTGACTGCTTCGACATCTGTTGAGCTGCTGCTTGTACTGCGAAGAATGCTCCGTTCAGATTTGTTGAGATGGTGTGGTTGACGAGATCGGGAGACATCCTTCAGAAAGTAAGCATCGACAAGGACCGTAAGGGCTGGAAAGAACGAACGTTAGAAAGTCGGCGAACTCACAAACACCTGCGTTGCTCACGAAGATGTCGAGCTTCCCGTACTGCTGTACAGTCTTTGCTACCAGTTCTTGTCCAGTCTCAGGCTTGGAGATGTCTCCTGGCACTGCGATGAGAGGAGCATTGTGGCCGACTTCATCTGCCAGTGCTTGGAATTGTGCAATCGACTTGTCATCCGGATAATGGTTCACAACAACAGATGCTCCGTGTTGCAGGTATGAGACGGCAATGGCCCTGCCTATGCCTGTTGACGCTCCTGTGATAGCTGCAACCTTTCCTTCAAGCAGTTTTGACATCGTGCTGAGGGCAGAGAGTCCTCAGGATCCTGCGGACCAAGATCCGTGGCTGAGAAGATAATTGGAGTCGTCAAAGTATAGCATCGTTGTTATATCAAACGAGGCTGTGAGTTGAGGAAGAAGGTAGCTCTCAGCTAGTGACATACAAACACCGAGAGGCCCACTGCACTCGGAACAATGGAGGCCGAGTGGACACTCCACCACAAATACGAGCTCGGCGAGCATCTGAGGTACCTATTCGAGCTTACAGCGAACGTTTCATTGAGCCTCGAGAACGAACTGCTTTTGATCCGTTCGAGGAATATCGTGGGTTGTAGTCGAACAACGCCATTTACACATGCGGAATAACAATCGCCACAACGACTGCAGACCATCTCATCCTTCCCAAAGAGACGCCGCCTTACCATGGCAAAGCAAAAAGTAATAGACTCACACATCCACCTCTGGCCGCCAGAAACATCCAATGAGCAAGGCCACACGTGGATGACACCGGGCAACCCTCTCGCCAAACCTCATTTGCTTGAGCACTATCTGAAGGCCTCGTATCAAAACGAAAACGATGAATCGGACGTAGAAGTAGAGGGAGTGATCTATGTCGAGACCGACGTTCGATACGATGACCCTAGATCCGGTGCAGATGTAGCCACCTGGGCAAAAGGACCGTTGGATGAGATCAGCTTCCTACGGAGTATCGTCAATGGAGCGTACGGCGAGCGGGAGAGCAAGATGCTCTTAGGTGTGGTGCCGTGGGCGCCGATGGATCAGCCGCCTTCTGTACTGCGGGAGTATCTGAGGCTTGCCGAGGAGCGAGCAGGTGAGAAGTGCTGGAAGCGGGTGAAAGGCTTTCGATTCTTGTTGCAGTTCTTCACCGACCAGGAGAGCTTCGAGAAGCTTGTGCTTGGCGACGACTTTATCGGCAATCTCAAGGAGCTCGGCAATCGAAACTTCTCCTTCGACGTTGGTGTTGATCAGCGATCCGGTGGTTCATGGCAGCTTGAGCTTGTTGCGAAAGCGATGGAGAAAGCACATGAGGGCGTTGATGAGGACAAGAAGATTGTCTCCATCGTCAATCATCTCTGTAAGCCAGCATTTGATGAACCTGGTGCTGCGTTCGAGCGGTGGTGCAGCGCCATAACTGCAATGTCGAGGCTGTCGAAGACATATATGAAACTCTCTGGTGCCTTCTCAGAGCTGCCTGAACGCTTAAGCAACGTCCAGGAGATCGCTGGGGCTCTGGGACCGTGGCTCATGCATCTCTTCGAAAACTTCGGAGCGAAGAGAATCATGTTCGGAAGTGACTGGCCTGTGTGCAACGTGCAAGGTCCACGAGGAGAGGACTCATGGACTGTTTGGAAGGACATCGCGATGTCGTGGTCGGCAGATAGCCGCTATGCGCTTAGTCTCGATGATGTCGATTGGCTGTGGTACGAAACTGCGAGAGGGGCGTACACAACCGAATAAGCCGCTCGACCCTATCACGCTCGATCACCTTGTTCCATGACGGTCCCGTTGGATGTCTCTTCGAATGTGGCTCCGGGAGAAGAAGGATGGAGTGCAGGGAGGCTTGTTATACGATTAATATCAAAGTGATGATCGAGAAGCTCCACCAAGATCTCTCCGGCAATCCCAACCTGGATCGATGGCAGGCTCATGTGCTCGCGCAGGTGTAGCGCGGCCGCAATTTGGGCCAAGTATATCGCGCCTTCCAGGTATTTCCCGTGCTTAATCGCATACTTACTAACAACATGTGCGATGCATTGTTGTAGCTCGTAAGCGTTGCTAGTGTAGTGGAACAGTTGGCCGTAGTACACTGCCGCGCCATACCGCGCCACGTCAGTCAAGTCATACGTAAATAGACTGCCATTCCAGGGATGACTTCCGGCTACTGCGAGTCCATGTAGGTCCTTGTCGTCCCGCCAGAGTATTTCTGCCAGGTCCCACCGTACAGGAACAGGTATGTTCGTCAATCGATCCAATGCCTCACCCCATGCGGAGAGTCGCGTTGTCTTGACTTTTCTGCCTTCTGCTAAGACTCGCATGATCTCTGTCATTTGCAATGGCCTGTCATTGGGAAAGTGCAT
>JAABUW010001944.1_pt1 | contig 32579 bp, 2 predicted proteins | sample 5560081 | NCBI WGS metagenome assembly JAABUW01 (sample SAMN10711882, study PRJNA513363) | rock metagenome | isolation source: Antarctica rocks | place: Antarctica: Victoria Land, Knobhead sud | reverse complement strand
ATTTCTTAATATTATTTATAAACAATTTGTATTTAAAAGTCTTATACTTTTTAAAAATTATATAGCAAAAATTTATAAAATCTATATATTCGAGAAATTCTAGTCTTTATATTTGCTATTTTAGTAAATTGATTTGTCTAAACAATAAAAAGCTATTAATATTGAAGCGTCTATAATTATTCTTCAATTATAACAATTTAAGACAATACTTCTATCGAAAGTATCTTTGCTATTATCGAGATAGATAGCTTATTGCTTATATATGCAATATTAATTTTAAAAACAAAATATCTTTTTCAAAATTATACATAAGTAATTTATAGAATCTCTATATAATCGAGAAGACATTTTTTTGCAAATTGCTATTCTTTAGAGTCTATTTAGAAAAGAAGATCAATTAGATATTAACAAAAAAATATCTTCTACAATTGTTTAATCTAGGATTAAGTTTTTAACTATATAGAATATTATTGCTTTTTTCGACTTTAGAAGACTTGTTTTTGCAAGAAAATATTTTTACTTTTAAATTTTATTATATTCTTAAATTTAACAAATAGATTGCTTATCTTTTTTCTATTTTTATATTTTCTATAATAACTAATAAGTGTCTAATTAACTACATAAATTGTTTAGTTTAGCTCGAAGACTTAATTATTTATTAGTAATTAAATATTGCAAATATATAATAACTAAACTTTAAGAATTTAATTACAATTAAAAATATAAAAGAGCAAGCAATTTTAAATCTATATTTGTTTTTTACTAATTAAAAATCAATTATATTAACTATAATTTACAATAATTTACAATAAACTTAAATAAAATTTGCTTAAAAACAACTTAAATTGTTTAACAAACTTTCTATTTTAATATAAAAATCTTAATTAGAGAAAGCTAAATACTAAGTACAATAACTTAATTTTTACTTTTTTCTACAATAGCAAAAAAAATATATATATAAAAAGAGACAAATTTATTGTTCTATTCGAAACAAAAAATCCAAAAAAACTAATAAAAAAATATAAAAAAACAAATAAAAGTTGTTAAAGATTGTAATAATAAAGAGATAAGATTAAATTATTAATACTATTGTTATTTCTATACTTTGTATACAAGAGTTTGTATTAATAAGTAAAAACTATTTTCTAATATTTAAACAATCAAAAATATTAATAATTTTTGCGTTTAAACAAAAAAAAAACTATTAAAAACTCTTGTCAAACTAAGATATCTCTATTAGAATTTTAATACAAATATCTTTTTAACTCTCTCTATTCTTTATTACTATTATTTCTTTTTTTAAGTAAGTTTTTTTTAAATACAAATAAGATCTAAAATTTATTTCTTATCTTTATTTTATTTATTCTCTTATTTTTATAAGCAAAGCAAAGTTTTACTTGTTTTATTTGTTTGTATTACTATTGCTTTTTATTCTAGTAAATTTTGCAATTAGTTTTTAGAGTTATCTTAATTTGCGCTTTCTTTTTATATTATTTTACTTTTTTATTATAGCAATTATTAATTACTATTGTCGACAATATAGAACAAATACAATATAAAAAAAGCAAACTATATTTTTATTTTTATTTCAATTAGTATATATAGTTTGCAATATAAAAGAAGACTTTGTTAAAAATTATTACAATATAAAAAAAAATTAATATCAATATTAAAGAAAAGAAAAAAAAATGTTTTTTATTAAAGTTTACTATTGTTGTTATTAACTATATTATTATCTAGATCTTGCAATAAACTTACTATTATTTTAAAAAAAAATTTACAAATGTATAAGTATTAGACTTCGAAATATTTTAAAAATAAACAATAAATTGCTATAATAAAATCGATATAACTTTAAGTTTAAAGAAATTTCAACAAATTTTAAGAATATATATTTTTAACAAATCTAATTAAAATTTTGATCTATATAAAAGAAGAAATATATACAATATAAAATACTAATTTTTGCAAATTTTAAAAGCTTTATACTAAAGTTTTAAACATGCTAGTATATTTATTTATTTATTAACAAATATAGTCTTTGTATTATATCTAAAAAGAAATTAATTATTAATTTAGACAATCTTTATTTTATTTTCTATATATATTAAGTATTTAAGAATTTAATATTTAAGAATAAGCATTAACGAGTTCAAGCTACTACTAGCTTATTTATATTGCTTTTTTAATTATTAATTGTATTTATTGTTTAATATTTAAGTTAAATTCGACAAATCTAATAATTTAGATATATCTATTAACAATACAAAGATTGTTAATATTTAAAAAAACAAAAAATTAATAAAATATATTAAAATTAATAAAAACAATTATATAAAGAGCAACTATAATAGCGATACTATAATATCTATTAATATAATTTGTTATATTAATAGCAATTTTAATATAATTTAGAATAACAATAGCAATTTTAACTCTTTTTACAATTGCGATAAAAACTCTAATATCAACAACAATTATAATATAAAATCTAAAAAAATCTAATTATTTCTATATTGTTATTTTATTATTAGTATTGTTGTTAATTAAATATCTAGAAAACTTAATCTAATCTTTATAAAAGTAATTCTTCTTTATATTAAGAATAAAGACAACAATCTACAAATATAAGCAAGTCTATAAGTCTCTCTACTTTTACTCTTAAACTTATGCTAATTTATAATAAATTTATATATTTGTAGAAAAACGTTAGTTATCGATAAAAACTTTTTTTTTTCTCGATTACTTTATATCTCTTGTAATCTACAATAACGTTTTCGAAATTATATTTGCAAAAAATGTTAAAAATATATTTTGAATAAAGATATTGTTAGACAAGAAAAATCTAATACTAAAATAAAAATTTCGAGTTCTAGATCTTTTAATTTTCTATAAGTTTTTAAGGAATATCGATAAAATAAATATATTATTAATAGAATCTCTACTTGTTAGCATATAAATTTGCTATCTTAAGCAACTTAAACAAAAGATCGACTTTTAATATTCTTTTACTTAGTATAAACTTAAATATAATCTTCTAAATATTGTTAATTGTATATTTATCTTTAATTCTAGCTTTCTATTTGCTTATATACAATTATTCTATTACTAATTTTATATATTATTAACAAATAGCACTTCTATCTTTGTACAAGATTAAATCTTTAATTATTAGTAAGAAGTTGTTGATTACTATCTAAATTAAGAGATTCGATTTAATACTAAATTATACTATTTAAGAAAACTATCTAATAAAATAATCTAAAGATTGCTAGATTTGCTAGTTTAATAATCGATACAAATATTTTAACAAAACTATTATTTAAACAAAAGATTAAGTTTGTTTAATATTTTTAAGTAATTTAATTTGTTTAACAAAACAAAGCTTTTCAAACGCAAATTTGTATTGCAAAATACAATATTATTAACAATATTAAAAAGATATATCTTTTTTAAAAGAAAGAAAAATTAAAGTCTTTTAATATAGAATTTACTTTCTTTAGAAATATTTTGCAATATTATTTTTCAAATAATTAAATTATATATATAGTTAATCAAAGTCGAAAGCGTATTAATTGTTATATATTGTTAGATCTTAACAATTAAATATTATTTTAATTTAAATTTAAATATTTTATTTTTTTATATTTTTTAGTAGACTTAAGTTAGATATTGCTATTAATATCTATAAATAATTAATATTATATATTTTCTTAAAAAAAATTAATACTTGTTTAAATATCTTTTTTGTCTTTATTATTTTATCTTAATTTGTATATAAAATATTTAAATTATTAATTGTTTTTAGTATTAATATATATTTGACTTTTATATTTTCTTGTATTTTTTTAATGTTTGCATATATATTGTTTTTGTTTTTGCTATTTTATTTTAATATATATAGAGACTTCTTAAATTATTAATTGTATCTAGTATTAATATATATTTAATATCTTATATATATATATATATATTTTTTTTAATACTTATATATATTTTGTTTTTGTTTTTGTTATTTTGTTTTAATTAAAGTAGAGAATTTCTAAATTGTTAACTATATTTAGCGTTAATATATATTTAGTATTCTATATCTTTTTCTTTTTTTTAATACTTATATATATATTGTTTTGGTTTTTACTATTTTATCTTAATTTGCGTAGAGAAAACTTAAATTATTAATTATATTTAATGTCGATATATATTTAATATATTATATATATATATTTTTTAGTATTTGTATATATATTGTTTTTATCTTTGTTATCTTATTTTAGTTTATATAGAAATTTCTTAGATTATTAATTATATTTAGTATTAATATATATTTGATATTTTATATCTTTTTATATTTTTTTAGCGCTTATATATATATTGTTTTTGTCTCTATTATTTTATTTTAATTTGCGTAATAAAGATTTAAATTGTTGATTATATTTAGCGTTAATATATACTTAATATCTTATATTTTCTCTCTTTTTTAGTATTTATATATATATTGTTTTTGTCTTAATTATCTTGTTTCAATTCTTGTAAAAAAAATCTAAGTTGTTAATTATATTTAGTATTAATATATACTTAATATCTTATATTTTTTTCTATTTTTTTAATATTTGTATATATATTGTTTTTGTTTCTTTTAATTTTTTTATTATATTAAATAGATAGTTTATATAATATTTATTGTTTATATTAATAATATTTTAAATAATAATCTCTCTTTGTTAACAATACTTTATTTAGAGAGCGTAATAGTTTAAACAATTATTAGTTATTTAGAACTTAAATAAAGAATTTTATATAATATTTTGTATAATATAATATATTACTAAATTAAACAAAGTTATATTAAAGTTGTTAATTAGATATTTTAAAATTTAATTATATATATATATATATAAAATTGTAGTAATTTAGTATTGTTTTAATTAGCAAATAATTATATAATATTATTATTACTTTATTAAATTGTATTTTGTTTTTTCTTATATTGTACAATTAAATTAATATAAATTTTGTACTTTCTCGAAACAACTTATATTACAAATCTATATTTCTTAAATATCTTATTACTTAAAGTATCTTTATTGTTTTAAAATTTTAAGCAATTATTTGTTTTAATAATAGATTTTATATTAAATACAATATTCGATTGTTGTACTTTATTAAATTATTATTGTTTTTAATTAAATCTTTTAAACTTTACTTATATATTTAAAAATAATTATTAAATTAATCTACTATTTAATAAATATAATTGTTAACTATAACTAATACTAATAGAAGTTTTGTAAATTATTAAATTAATTTTTTTGTATTAATATTTAGATTTAATAACAAATATTGTTAGATATAAAATCGATTTTAATATATAATAATTATATAGATTAATTTTTTTGTATCGATTAACTAAATTATGTTGCTAGAATTGTTAAACTCTAATTAAGATTATTAAACTTATTAAAATATACTAACTTTGCAAAAATAATACAAAAGAATTAAATTAAAATTAAAATTAATTTTTATATAAAGTAGAAAAAGAAGATTTAAATATTGTATTCGATATTGTTACAAATTTTAAAAAATTTTAAATTATTATTTTGTTATTTAATTAAGACAACTATTGTTAAACTAATTCAATAGCTTGCTTTTTATTTATTTGTTTTACTATTTCGTTTTATTTAATTTTGCTTTGTTTATTATAGCGTCGAATTTGCTACGCAAGAGAGATATATATTGTTTTTAGTATAATCTTGTTGCTATTATTTAATTAAATTATTGTTGAATAGTATTAATAATATTGTTGTACAAAGTGCAAACTAAATTATATTTTATTTTTCTCTTTAAATTTTAAAATTGTTATTCTATTCTATTGTTCTTTTAACAAAAACAATTATTTATAAAGATAAACAAATTTGTTTTTTTGTTTAACAAAAAGACTTTTATTAATTTGCAATATATTCTTAAAATTTAAGTCAAACTAATAAGATAAAAATAACAAAAAGATTAAAAATATTAATTAAGAAAATATATATATATTAATACATATTACTTTGTAAGTAAGTTTGCAAAAATCTACAAAAAATATAGTTATATTAATTGCTTAAATAAGTTTTCTTGTTTTAATTAATACAAATATACTAGTATTAATTTGCTAAGTTAATAGATATTAACAAATTTGTATTTGATTGTACGCAATTTGCTATTGCAATAACAAATTATTTAGTATTCGCAAAAACAAATATTAATAACTAGACAAATATATAAATCGACTTAGCTACTAAAATATAGCAAATAAGAACTACAATTAAAGCAATTTGTATTAGCTTTATTGTAATATAATTGTTTGCAACTAATAGTAAGTTCTTTCTCTTAAATCGACAAATATCTCTTAATAAGTAATATGTTAATTTCCTAATTATCTTAATTATCTAAATAGATACGTTTTTGCAGTATCTAGTATAACTTTATCTTATTATCTCCAAATTTAGTAATAAAAACAACGTATAGAAGTCTTAATTAAATATTATAAATTATATATAGAAAGTTAATCGATTAGACAAGAAAGTAATAATTTATAAGTAATAAAAAGAATGCTTCTTAGATATCGAAAACAAATCTCTAGAAAAATAAATTAACTAAAAATCTACTACTTAATAAATATATATTATAATAGCTAACTTAGAGCTTCTAGACAATCTCTAAAATATATATTAAAAATTCTAAAAATCGATTTTGAAATTATATAGAAAAAATATATATTTGTAGATTTTTCTCAAATCTTCTTTTCTATCTAATATTGTATTCTACTTATTCTTATCTAGATTGTTCAAAAAGATTAAAGAATATATATAAGATTTCTTATATTTATAATTTTGCAATTAATAGCAAGACGCAAAATTCGTCTAAATATCTAAATAACAAAAACTAATATACTTGTTGTTGTTATTTTATAAAGACTATAATATATTTTTCTGTTTATTGTTTATTCTAATATCTTTAAGTTAATACTAGCTTCTTAAGCTATATATATCAAGCAATCTCTTAATTGCTTTTGTTAACAATAATTGTTGTTAATACAATATCTTGTTGCGTTGTTTTTAGATTCTTATTAGTTAAATTCTATTCTATATATATAGTAATTACTCTAACAACTATTGCAACTACTTTACAAAACTTGTTAATATTATTAATAGTTTTCTGCTTAGTATTTGTAAAATGTTCTAAATAATTAATTTTTATTTTGTTAATATATATAATCTTACTTAAATAAGCTATTGTCTATAAATATAGCTTTTGTTATATTTTTATAGCAACAATATTTATAATATTATTTAGATTTTATATATATAGAGCTAGAGTATTTGTTTATCTATTTTTAGTTTGTAGAAATCTAAAAACTATTAATAAAAATAGTCTTTGTCTATTTTATTGTATTTGCAAATATTTTTCCAAATAGTTTCTATATAGTTATAATAAGAATCAAATTAATAAAATATTTAATTAAAAGAGTTGTTCTCTATATTAAAGAATATAGATATAGTAGAAGTAGAGAGTTGCTAGCAAGATTCTCTTAAAAACTTATTGCTATTTTTTTGTCTTATAGAGTCTAAAATAATATCTAAATTATAAAGCAAAATTCTAGTATTTTTTTAGATATATTTAATAATATTTTTAGTAAAATTTTTTTGTCAAAAGCTTTGAAATATATCTAGAAAGTCTAGCTTAATAAAATCTATATTGTTTATATAAACAAAGCAATCTATTTTGTTGTTATAATATTATTTAAAGACTTTGAAGACATTTATATTTAATAGCTATAATAGATATATTAAACTAATCGAAAGTTTAAAAAAAAAGATATTATTGATAGCAATTTTTTAAAAGAAATAGATCTTATAAAAGATGCAATTATCTAGTAGTAGTAATATCTACTTTTATACTCTTTTTCTTTTAATACTTTTTATAAAATAGCGTATTTAATCTATTACTAAATTGTTATTAATATAGTTAGAGTTGCTATATTTTTATAGAATCTCGCAATATAGATTGTTAACAAAGTATTAATTAAGAAATATATTTCTTCTAAAGAATAGTATTGATTATATAATATTGTTTTCGATATTAATATACTTTGTCGACATAATATGCTTGCGATTATTAGAATCTACTATTCTTAATAACTCTTTCAATAATTTATTAGACTCTACAATAATAACAATACAAAATCTAGTTCTATCTATATTCTATAGATTGACAATTTGTATATTAAATATATTGCAAATATACTTTAATTGCTTAAAGTAATATTTTAGCTATTTTATATTAAAGATATTCTTTTGTTCTAAAGTTAAAGTATATTGTTGTCGATATTTAAGATTCGAATATTGTTTAAGAAAACATTTAATCTACTACTTTCTTATTGCTCTAAATCTTTTATCTAGAATAAAGTTTACAATTTTCTCGATATATTTTACAATTAAAGCTATCTTTTATAATTTCGAGTAAAATAGTCGATAACTAATTGCTCTTGCTTCTTAGTAAGATGTTTTCTAACTAAAATTTGCGTAAATTTTTATACTATTCTATTCTATCTATTATTAAGATTTTGTCGCGAAACGTCGAAAACAACAACGCATAACGCAACAATAATATATTTGCTAATGCGCAAGACTTCGATAGTCTTACTAATTTGTACTTTGCGTGCTAAATAGACAACAAAGATTATATTTAATGCTACAAAATATTTAGTAGTTAGAGTGTTAATATTAAAAATTTAGATAATTAAGATAGTTAGGAAATTAAGATATTGTCGGAGAAATCTATTGTTAGACTAGAACTTGAGATAACTTAATAGCTATATTAATTGTGCAAATCTTGTAGACAATTTTACTTACAACACAAAATAAAATTATTTTCTTAATTCTCTACTATCTAGAGTATATTATTCGACTAAATTATCTTTCTATTATATTATTATAATAGCTAAAGTATTTACTATTATTGCTAATACTGTAGATATTGTTGTTGTCTTTACAATTTGTATTGATTTGTTACAAGTTATATACTTAGTTCTACTAACTATAATATAAAGCTCTTTATAATATATAGAATATAGTTTGCCAAGAAAGTATTATATAATTGAATTAATTAATTGATAAGATTAGCAATACTAATTTATTAAGACTATCGATTTAGAGAATTAATAGATTATTGAAATTAGAGTTATTAATTTAGTAATTTAATTAATTTATTATATATATATATCTCTTAAACGCAACTCTCTTATAGATTGTGTTTAATCTATCTTAAGTTTTAATTTATTGTTACAACTATTTAGATACAATATTTGTTATCAAGTAATTGTTTGTATTGTATAAAGATATCTATAAATTTCTTTAATAGCATAATTTGTTCTAATATTTTTGTAAAAAGTATTAGCGTAATAATTTAAATACTTTAAAAATATCTATATTAGATTAATGCACTTCTATTTCAGATATTAGTTTATTAGTATTACGTCGACTATCGATTATAAGAGACAACAAAATTGGAATTAACAAATCTAATATTTATTATAAAGACTATACTAGTCTAAAGAACTAGCTTATACAAATAAATTTTTGTATCAATCTTTTTTTAAAAAAGAAATTAATATTAATTTAAATCAAACTTACAAAATTATTTAAAAAATAATAGCAAAAACTCTTGTGCAATATTTATAGACTTCAATAACTTTAAGAAAAAGTTTCGAAATTTTTTTAAAATATTTAACAAAAAACAAATTACAAAAAGAATAATTTAGTATCTAATTTAACAAATTTTTGCAGCAAACTATATATCTAGATTTTAAAAATATATTAATTTAATTAAATAAAATAGTATTATATTTATAACAATATTTTAACAAGAACTAAAAAACAATCTAAAGAACAAAATTATATATAATAAAAAAACTCTTAACAATATATTTAATTTTATTAAAGTAATTATCGATCTTAACAACAAACTATATAAAAGAAGTATAAAAAAAAGATATAATTAATTTTAAAAAAGAACAAAAATCTTTTTCGAATTAGCAATTAAATATTAGTAGAAAATTTTTTATTTTAATTAGAAATACAATAACTTCTACTATTGTAAATCTATATCTATAGAACTAAGTTTTACTTAGTAATATAAAAAAAAAAACTAAAAATAAGCAAAATAATAAATTTTAAAAAATATACTATTTATATAGCAAATCGAATTACTTTGCAAAAAATTGTTAATTATAGAATTTAATAGATTGACAACAAATTAATACTATATTAAAAGAGATATTTAATAGTTAGAATAATATTAGAAAACAAATCGATACAAAAATAAATACTCTCGAAACTAAATCGAACAATAATTACTATCTAATAAAGAATTTAGATTAGTTATAGAAAATTCTAGATAAAATATTATTACACAAAATATTTGTATTTATACAGAAAATTGATTAAATATATAATAAGACTATAAAAGCAAAAGAATTAAGAATATTATACTTTTATTTAGTAATAGACTTAGACAACAAGTATAATTGAAAAAACTTTTATAAATATCTAGATAATATTATAGATTATTTTAATACTTTAGTTAGCTTATTAAAGAAAGAAAAAATTAAATTACAAATAAATATAAGAAAGCTCTAGAAAGCAATATTATTAAAAAAAAATCTAATAAAATCGAATAACAATTAAGTAATATAAGTTTATTTTAAAAGAAAATAGAAAAAGCAAAGAGATACAAGATATTTAGTTAAACAATTTGTTATAACAACTTATACTAGATTTATCTAAAAGACAAAAAAGAAATTAATTAATTTTCTAAAAAATTAAAATTATTAACTTAGTATAGAAAGAAAGTTTAGCGCAAACAAATATTTAAAGCAATTATTACAATAGTAGAACAAAAGAAATTCAAATTTTATAATAAAAAATATATTAGAGAAATACAATATATTAGTTTAATAATAGCAACTAACTAAACTTAATAATATATATATAATATTTTATTATTTTAATTAAAGTTAATAAATAACAATTTATTACATTAATTAATTTTAGTATAATAGATAATTTTATAATTAGAACTTTTGTTAAAAGAAAAAAATACTCTATTTAAAAAAAGTCTAATATATACAATTTAGTAATTGTAGATAAAAAATTATTATTCGACAAAAATAAAAAAATAAAGAAAGAAACAAAACTACTATTAATAGCTATTTAGCAATATTACAAAAAATTAATTTTTGATATAGTAAAAATAGCTATTTATAATATTGTTTTAGAAATATCTTAATTAAAGCAATACAATTTAAAAATTAACTAAAATATACAAATACTTAGATTTGCACAATATAATTATATAATTTATATTAAATTTATATATAAATAGTATTTAATAATTAATAAAAAATTAAAGTAAAAATTAATTACAAATAATTATTTTATATTTTTGCAAAAAATAATCTAACAAAATTCGATTTAATAGATATTGATAAAAATTAGTTAAATTACAAAATCAAAATAAATAAAGAAAATTACAAATTTTCTAAAAGTTTTAAATTATTTAATATAGCAAAGAAATTGCTAAAATATAATATATTACAAATATATAATAGTTAAAAATATCTATTTTAAGAAAAGAAAATAATAGAAATTCTTTATAAATATTAATTGTAAAATTACAAAATTAAACTTAAATTAGACAAACAATTTAGAAATCTCTTAAGAATCTTTAACAATATTAGAGATTGCTAAAAAAGTTTCGAAAAAAAAAACTTTTTTAGAAATTAGAAAACAATTTTTAAAACAAATTATTAATAGAAAAAACAACAATTATTTTTTGATTTAAATAAAAATTAATTAAATTCTTTAAAATATTTAATTTATTTAGACTTTAAATTTCGCAATAAAGTATTTTACTATTATATTTTTTTAAGGATTTTTTTTGTTTATATAATCTTTTTATATATATATATTGTTTATAAAGTTCTTAATAAAATTTATTAGTACAAACAACTATTAATTGTATTTTTTTTTTCTAAAATATTTTTTGATTGTTTTAAAAATTGTTATTTAATATTAGAGAAACTACAATAATTATATTTTGTTAAAAATCTTATATATTTAGTATAATAACTATTTTTATTTTTATTTTTTTACAAAAAAAGTTACAATAAATACAATAGAAATATTAAAATATAATAATATTTGTTCTAAGCAATCTTCGATAAAGTTTGTAATATTCTTGAAAAAATTTTAAAATTATAAAATATAATAGTAAAAAAAAATTATATAATAATTTCGAAACAAAAATCTTAAAAAGAAATAATAATATTACAAGTTGTATATTTAGTTCTACTAACTATAATATAAAGCTTTTTATAGTATATAGAATACAATCTATCAAAAAAATATTATATAATTAAATTAATAGATTAGTAGAATTAGCAATATTAATTTACTAAAACTATTAATTTAGAAAATTAATAAATTATTAAGATCAAAATTATTAATTCAATAATTTAATTAATTAATTATATATATATTTTTCTTAAATACAACTCTTTTATAAATTGTATTTAACTTATCTTAAGTCTTAACTTATTTTTACAAGTACTTAGTTGCAATTCTTGTTATCAAATAATTGCTTATATTGTCTAAAGATATCTACAAATCTTTTCGATAGTATAATTTACTCTAATATCTTTGTAAGAATTATTAGCGTAATACAATTGCTTCGAGTATATCTAGTTCGAATATTATTTTAAACAAAACTATCAAACAGATTTGCTAACTCTAAACTATTCTCGAATTTGTTTTACTTACTAAAGACAAGTTATTAATATTCTAAATAATTCGAAAATAGAAAAATTCGATACAACAACATTACAAATTTAGACAATAAAAAATATACTATATTAGATTCTTGTATTTTTTGCAAACTTAATAAAGATCTTATAGCAATATAAATTAAATACAATAGTTGACAAAGATTTCTCTATTCTTTTTAGTAATAATATAAACTTAATATTCTTAGCATTATATAACAATATAAAAAAGTTAACTATTAAACAATAGAAAAGAAGTAATATTTTAAAAATTGTGCAATAAACTTTTTATTCTAGATTTGAATTTAAGAGTCTTATTAAAAGTCTATCTTTATTTATTAATAATATTAAGAAAATCTTTTCTATATTTTAAGTTTAAACTATACTAGTTAGATAGAAATCAACTAAAATTTATAATTAACAAGCTCTAAAACTTGTTAAGAGTATTGCTAAAAATATTAACAATTTATTGCAAACTACTATTAGAGAAACTTAAAGTAACTATTGATACTTAAATATATTAGTTAAAGAGAAGACTTAGACTAAGAATATATTTAGCAATAACTAATATTAAAAGACAATAGAGATATCTTATATATATAACAACGTAATAGTAAATAATAATAGAAAAGCTCTAATAGATAACAAATATAACAAAAAGAATTTCTAGAACAATTAGATATAGTATTTGTAAAGAAAGTTAATTACTTTGTATTAAAATTAATTTCTAAAAGTATTAACTTAATAGTAAAGCAAGATTTCTTCTTTTCTATATTACTAAACAATCTAAATAATTTTACAGCTTAAGTAACTAGTTTGACTTAATTTCTCTATTGAACAATATATATAGTATTAAAGAATTTTTTACGTATTACTTAAAAAAACACAATAATATTGTTTACTTATAGTTATTTGCAACAAAGTCTTAAAAAGAATTTATTGTACAATTTCTATTTATTATCTATTAAATAATAGAACGTTCTCTCTATTCGACTTGTACAATACTAGCAATAAAATTAGAATTAAAGTATTAAAATAGACTCTAAATTATAAGTACTATATTGTAGAAATTATTAATATTAGATTTTTAATTAGACTGTTGTAGATTATAATAAGATATCTATTTATTGTAATAGAAATAACTTTCTTTCGACAACAAAAATACTAAAATTAATATAGATTAGTATACTTTGCTTATAGTTTAACTTCTTTCTATAATTTGCTAAACAATTCTTTTATCTATAACAAAGACAAAAGCAAATAATTGTTTAAAATATATTATATATTTGTTTTTAATATTCGATTGCTCTTATTACAAATAATACAATCTCTCTACTAGTGTTTAATATTAACGCAATATTAATAATATTTAATCTAGCAATCTTACAACACAAAATAATTTACGAAATAATTCTTAGTAAGTTTTTTGCTATTGTTCAAATAATCGAAGTTGCTAATTGCAATAAGTATTTTATTAAAGTAATTTGCTCAAACTTTTATTACTTTAATACTATCAAAGCTTCTTTAAACAACATCGAACAATCTTAAAATATTATACTCTTAATATTCGAAATATTATTTAAATATTTGCTTAAAAAGTCTAAGTTATATTAAGATAAAATAGCGCTCTTCTTATAAAACAAATTCGAAGTTATTGTAACAATTTATAGTATAAGCAGAGTTCTCGTCTTCGTTAATTGATCGAAGAAAGTTGCTCGCTAAATAGCAAAGAAAAGAAACGCAATTTTGCGAAAACTTTTATCTCTATACTTTATCTATTTTTTGTTTCTATTAATTAATATAAATAAATAAATCTAAATGCGACAAACAAATTAAATTTCGACAAATAAACTAATCTTCTTCCAATATAATATCTATTAGCTCGAATATTTTAGAAATCTATTAATAGTGCAGTCTTCGAGAACTTTATCGAGCGACTTCTCTTCTACTATAATAAATAACTAGAATCGAGATTTATTCTTGTTATAGATAATGTCTTTTTCTATTATACAAATTGCATTATATAGATATATCTTGACGAAAAAGTTAACTTAGTATACTTGCTATTGTATTTTTTTAATCTAAATTTAATTAAGAAGTTCTTTATTAAACTAAAAATATTTATTAAAAGAAATTAACAAATAGTTAATAATAATCTGTAACAAAAAGTTAATATATTTCTAAAGTAATATATTAATATAGTAGACAAGAAGAAAAGTAATGCAAAAGATTATTATAGATATACTAAACTATATATTAAAGAACTTTAAGTTAAATTATATTGTTACCGACGTTTGTTATACTAGAATATCTCGCGTCTTAGATCTCTAATATCTAAATTGCTTCAAACTATCTTAACAAAAGATACAAAACTTATAATATAATACGTTTTAGTTTAAAGAATAAATATAATTAATACTCTTATATTATTCGATCTAATTAGCAATATTATTAATAAATATTTGTGCAATACTGCTTTTTACTTAGATTACATTGCAAGCTTTCCAAAAGACAATCTTTAAAATATTGTTATAAATCTTTAACTACTATTAGTTACTATATTATCTAACAACAATATCTCGAGATTCTAAAATATTAAGATAACTATATATATTTGTACTTAAGATTAATATTAGATTAGAAGCTACTATTAATTAAATAAGAACAAATATTTAATAAAATTGTATCGAAAATATATTAATAATATTAATAGAAAAAAGATCTAACGTTAAAATCTTAGTATGTTTATTGTGTTTTTCAAAATATTGCTACTTCTCTATATATAATTGCTAATAGAGTTTCTTAGATATATTGTTATAAATTTGTAGAATATAGTCTTGCTTTATATATCTAATAAAAATTTTAAGATAGTAAATTCTCAATTTATAATATTGTTTCTTAATCGAATTACGTCAATAATAAGATTTCAAGTAATATAATAGACTAGAATATTGTATAAGATTATACACTTCTTATTAAATCGACAAACTTTATATATTGTTTTTCTCGATATTAAGTTGCGTAGCTTGCTCTTTAAGTATTTTCTACATAATTAATAAAGTATCTTGTTTATTATTTTTTCGAGACATAATAATCGAGAATTAACTAGTCTCTATATAATTAAATAAGAGATCTATTCTAAGCTTCTTATTTGTACAAAATAGTTTGTCTTATATTTCGAGTTATTGCTTTACAATTGTTAAGTTAATATCTATATTATTAAATTGTTTCCAAAGATTACGTTTAATACAATCGATTACTAAAACTACAATATTAGTATTATCTATCTTAATAAATCTATTTTGTAACAACTTCTTGTAGAGCAATTTCTTTAACTTAAATTGCAAAAATATTAATTAGTAACAAAAAAATATTAATACAAGATCTTGCTTAGTATCTCTTAAGATTATCTTATTATTTATAGTAATCTTCTACTTAATAGTGTAGTAAATATAGCTTAATAAATATTTGTTTTCTCTTTATTTTAATTAACTCGCTAAAGCAATTTAAGCTTTTCTATAATTGACTATATCTATTGTTAATTATATATATTCTTATTAACTAAAGTTGTATCTAATATTGTAATAATTGCAACAAATAGAATGCTATCTCTCTAAAGTTTATTAATGTATTGCTATAATAAATTAAATACTATTTACTAATTATACAAGTCGAATAGAAAAGCGTTGTCGAAATAAGATACGCTGCTTATTTATTTGTAAGATTGCGACAAAAAGAGAGACTACATAAAATCTTGTCGAAGAACTAAGAGCGTAGAGAGAATTTTTGCTATTGCGTTGCTGCAATAAATATTGCTTTAACAATATTATTAATATATATAACTATAACTTAATATTTATATAATTAGATTCTAGAACTCTAAAATAGTATTAATTAGTATATGTATAAGCAATATCGAAATAATTAAAAAGTAGAACTTAATCTTAATGCAATCTATAATACAAGCACTAAAAATTACAAGCTTATTAATTGCTTAGAAATTATTAAGATTAAAGAATCTTATATTGTTAATCTATAATAATCTTAAAGATTAATAAATATACTTTATAATTATTGCTTAATCTAGTTTTACTATATTTTATATAAAGAGAAATACGTAGCAAGCAGACAAATCTCTCGAATAATATATATACTTAATCTTTATAAATAAATAATATATATAATTGAAACTTATTTATAAAAAGCAAAACTACTATATAAGATATTACGCAAAATTACTTAACGCAAATCTTGAGTCTAAGTATTTAAACTATATTGCAAACAATTATATTACAACAAAGTTAATTCAAATTACTTTAGTTGTAGTTCTTATTTGCTATATTTTAGCAATTAAGTTAATCTATATATTTGTCTAGCTATTAATATCTATTTTTGCAAAAATTAAATAATTTGTTATCGCAATAGCAAATTGCGTATAATTAAATACAAATTTATTGATATCTATTAATCGAGCAAATTTATACTAGTATATTTGTATTAATTAAAACAAGAAAGTTCAATTAAACAATTAATATAACTATATTTTTTGTAGACTTTTGTAAACTTATCTACAAAGTAATATCTACTAATATATATATATCTTCTTAATTAGCGTCTTTAATCTCTTTATTATCTTTAGATTAATCGCGAAAACCCGAATTTATTACGTAATTTAGTTCCTTGATATTAAGTTCGAATTCTTGGCAATTAAGCGAAAGAATTTGTTCTAAGCGAGTTAATTAAGTAACTCTATTTGTTATTCTTAACAATTTGATTCTACGCTAAAAATTTAGATCGAGCTTTAATTTCAAAAGTCGGAACTAAAATTTAATTTAACAATTAGTCTACTTATCTTTATCTTATTAGTTTAACTTAAATCTTAAAAACGCATTACAAATTAACACAAGTCTCTTTATTAAATAAGAAGACAAGTTTGCTTATTTTTACAAATAGCTATTTTTGTCAAAAAAACAATAAAATGTAATAGTAATCTCGAGACTCGAAAAATTAAATAAAATACAACTTAATCTATACTTTGCGCAACAATATTATTAATATTATTTAACAATAATTTAGTTAAATGTTAACAACAAAATTATATTAAAGACAATATATATTTCTCTTGTGCAATAAATTTAATATTATAGTAGACAAAGCAAGATTAAACAAAACAAAATAGTAAAACAAATAAATAAAGAGCAAGCTATTTAATTTGTTTAATAATAATTATCTTAATTAAACAACAAAATATATTTATTAATATTCGATTATTATAATAATTTACAACTTTTTAAAATTTGCAACAATATTAAATACAATATTTATATCTTTTTTTTCTATTTTATACAAAAATCGATTTTAATTATAATTTAATTCTCTTATATTATCTTTGCAAAGTTAGTGTATCTTAATAAGTTTGACAATCTTAATTAAAATCTAGCAATTCTAGCAAAACAATTAAGTTAATAAATACAAAAAAATAAGTATATATAATTATTATATATTAATTTTAATTTTATATTTAATAATATTAATTGTTAAATCTAGATATTAATAGAAAGGAATTAATTAAACAATTAAACAAACTTTTGTTAATATTAGTTACAATTAACAATTATATTTGTTAGATAACAAATTAATTTAATAATTATTTTTAAATACATAAGCAAAGCTAAAAAGATTTAGTTAAAAACAATAACAATTTAATAAAATATAACAATTAAATATTGTATTTAATATAGAATCTATTACTAAAACAAATAGTTAATTAAAATTATAAAACAACAAAGATATTTTAACTAATAAAATATCTAAAAAACGCAAAATTATAATATAAGCTATTTGGAAAGAGTGCAAGATTTGTGTTAAACTAATTGTATAATATAATAAAGAGCAAAATACAATTTAACAAAGCAATAGCAATATTATATAACTATTTGCTAATTAAAGTTTTATTAAATTATTATAATCTTTACACATATATATAAAATTAAGTTTTGAAATTTCTAATTAATAAATTTAATATAGTTTTATTCGATTTAGCAATATATTATATTGTATAAAATATTATATAGAATTTTATATTTAAGTTCTAAGTAATTAACAATTGTTTAAATTATTATACTCTTCGAATAAAGTATTATTAACAAAAAGATATTTTAAATTAAAATATTATTAATATAAACAATATATATTGTATAAACTATTTATTTAATATAATAAAAAATTAAAAGAAACAAAAACAATATATATATAAATACTAAAAAAATATAAGAAGATATAAAGTACTAAATATCTATTAATACTAAATACAATTAATAACTTAAATCTTCTTTACGAAAATTAAAACAAAATAGCAAAAACAAAAACAATATATATACAAATACTATAAAAAAAAAAAAAAAAAAAAAAATTATTAAATATATATCGATATTAAACACAACTAATAATCTAGAAATTCTCTATATTAATTAAAACAAAATAGTTAAAACAAAAATAATATATATATAAGTATTAAAAAAATATAAGAAGATATAAGATATTAAATATATATTAATATTAAATACAATTAACAATTTGGAATATTTCTACAAAAATTAAAATAAAATAATAAAAACAAAAAAAAAATTTAAACAAGTATTAAAAAAGATCAAAAAAATATATAATATTAATTATTTACAAATATTAATAGCAATATTTAATTTAAGTCTACTAAAAAGTACAAGAAAGTAAAATATTTAAATCTAAACTAAAACAACGTTTAATTGTTAAAATTTAACAATATATAACTATTAATATGCTTTTAATTTTAATTAGCAATATATATAGTTTGATTATTTGAAAAATAATATTGCAAGACATTTCTAGAGAGAGTAAATTCTATATTGAGATCAAAAATGTCTGAAATAATATGTAGAGAAGTATCTATCTAGAACAAATTACTACAATCTAGATATACAAAGACTAGATTAGTATTAAGCAATTTAATAGAATATAAAAAACTGATTTTCAAATATTTAAGACAAAAGTCGATTTCGCTAGTATTTGTATTAGAGTCTAAAGTTATATCGAATATTTGTAACAAAATTAAAAGAGTTACAATTTTGCAAATCTAAACTTGCAAACTTATTAAATTTGCAAATCAAAGATTCTAGAAAAATATATTTAACAATTTTATACAGAATTTTTATCTAAAACAATTGTAAATTAATTAAATATTATAATTAAAAAGTTACTGCAATAAAGCAGAATTGCTTTATATTTTATTTGCGCAATTTATAGTATAATAATATTGATACTTAAATAAAAAAGATTTAATATTGCTAGAAATATTAGAAATCTATCTCAAAGATTAATTAAAGTTTTTGCTATTTTCTTTTAATTGCTTATAATATATAATAGATAAACAACAAGAACTAATTTTAGACTAATTATACTTCTAATAATAGGTATTAATAATAATATTGATTTAATTAGATTAATTTATTTAATTAACAATTAAAAATATATTTTCTCTTTATTTCTTAAACTTTTAGAATTTTTAGTTAACTTAAAATACTTTTAAAACAACTATTATTTATTTTAATTAATTTAGTTTATCTTATATTTGTTAACTATTAGCAAACTATTATAGACACTTTTGCTATTTCAAGTCTATTGCGTTAATTTATCTAGCAAGATATTTATAATTTGCAAACAAAAAGTAGTCGAAAAACTATTTAGATATACTATATAGATTAATACGAGTATTGTATTAATTTTGTAGTATTAGCAAGTTATCTAACTGTTTTGTTAAACTTAAGTAATTCTAAGAGAACAAAATAGAAATTAAAAGAGACAACAAAATTAATATATAGAAAGAGTATTAATAGCTTTCGTTCAAATATATATAAATATAATATTCGAATAGCTTATAACTATTTTAGAAACAAATCTATATAAAACTTTTAATTTTTGCTATAAGTATTTAATATAACTTATATACAACAAAAAGTTGCTATAATTGTTAATAATTTAAATTAACTTTTTAACAAAATAATAAAATATAAGAATAGAAGTTTTATAAGCGACGCTATAATATTCTAAAAAGAGCGAATAATTAAGATTTAACAAATACAAGATAATAAAGATAAAATACGTATAATATTCAAAAGATTTACTTTTACTTTTACTAATACTATCTTTTAACAACTGCTTAAACTCGAGTAGATTTTATCTCTTAAATATTTAAAAATATATATTAGAGTTTCTACTCTGCAAAATTGTATCGTTTCTACTATAAAAAGTATTAACAAAAAAATCAATTATACTATAGATTTGCTATCTAAGACGCAAAAAGTCGAATTGCTTATTTAGTTATTAAAATGTTTGTATTAACTCTCGAATCAAATTATTAATTATAAAATTATTGTAAAAATAATAATATTTTTGTTTAAATTATATTCAAGAAACTGTTTGTTCTATCTAAAATACTAATACTTGCTTTTTCTATTTTTAAGACAATTACTAATAGTATTCTTTCTTAATAATTGTTCTCTTGTAGTTGTAATTAAATAGTTTGTTCGATTATAAAAGAGCTATATATTTTGGACTTGTTTAATATACTCGACATATTAGATATGCTCGATATGTTAGATATAGTATGTATAGCTACAAAACACGTCGGAGAAATCTATTAAATTAGTCTATTAATTAGAATCTAAACAATTTTATATCTAGAATATTAAACAAAGTATTTTATATATATCTATAATACTATAGCGTTAGCGACGCGCTAGCGTCTTAGAATATAATAGAGTACGTAATCTCGAATATCTATAGAAATTGCAAATAATACAATATTTCTTTTCTAGTTAAATAGCAAAAAATAGACTCTTACGTTATAGCGAATATTAGATAGAAAGAAAGCTTGTTTTTTGTTGTTCTTTAACAATTAGTTCTACTATTATTTATCTTATATAGTTGAGATATAGTAATACAAGTCTATTATATCTTACATCTTTTATATTTTAGTGCGCTAACAAATAGTAGATGCATTCGTATTTTACAATTCTAATTGTTCAATCTTTCGAAGAGAAAAACTTAAAATATAATAATATTATAATAAACTATAGCAATTTTAAGTTACAATAATTATTCGACTACTAAGTTAAAATTTAAAGAATTTAATATTTTTCGAAACAATAATTGTTTATAAAATATTAACAAAAACAATTTCTATTAATATAATAATAATAAAGAAAATAGCTTAACTATAATTAAAATTTCGACTTTATATTAATAAATAAAAATTTTAATAGTAAAGATTTAAAATTTGCAAAATGTTTAGCAAACTTAAACTATAGTAGTTGAACAAATAAACTCTTAAGTTTCTCAATTTATTATTATATTATTATCGATAATATATAAGTTTCTAAAATTCGAAAAATTGAAACTCTACAAAAGTTTAAATATAAATAAATATATTATTTAATTTCGAGAAATTAATATTAATATAATATAATCTTTAATATACTTTATTACAAATAAAGATAAAACTCTCTATTATATATTATTTTTAAAAAATAATATTGCTACTTAATAATATTTAAGAACAAGCAATAATACTAAGTTAAAAAGCAAAATCTTTAAAGAATTTAGAAAGTTTCTACTAAATTTAATAGTTAATTTTGCTAATTGTTGTTTTCTTGTTTACAAAAGATAAAAGATTGCTAAACAAAAAATAGATTAAAAAATAACTATGTTTAAAAAATATCTAAATAAGCTAAAAATCTATCTATTATTGCTTTTAAAAAAATATAGAATTTATATATTTTTAATTAAGCTTAAATAAAACTTAAAAGTAAAAATTCTAGATATTAATAATATATTAAATACTTGCAATAAACTTCTAATTATAATTATTATATAAAAACAAATACTAAACTATATTTGCAAAGTAGATATAAGCAACTTCGAAAATTAGCAAATTAAAAAAGATTTTAATATTTTTTTAGACAAATTATATTAAAATTGTTGTTTAAACAATATTAATAAGTTTACTAAAGATAAAAAATTCTATATTTTTAAAAACTTGTCGATATTGTACAAGCGAGTCTACAAAATTAATAACGCAAATTATTTAAAAAATATTAAATACTTTAAATATTATAAAAAGAAATATTAAAAAATAAACTATTTTAATAAATATAAATAGAACAAGTCTATTGTTACTACTATTATTACAACAAATATAAAAAAAGATTAAACTTTGTTAATATCTTGCAAACAAAGTAAAAAAAACAAATAAAAACAATAGATTTAATTTTAGTAAAAAGTTAAACTTAATTTCTTAATAACAAGTATTAAATTACAAATCTAATTAACTTAGAAGCTAAAATAAATCTTATTAATTATATTTATATAATACAATAAGAGTTGCAATCTATATTTGCTATCTTATTAATATTAAATTTTTTTAATAGCAATAGTTGTTTTTGTTATAATATCTATAAGTTAATCTATTATTTAATTAACTTATAGAGTTAATATCGAGAATATACTATCTTATTCTATTTAGTAGAATATATAAATTCTAATTTTTTATTAGATATATTAATACTATTTAAGCAAAATATATTAATTAATTCGAAAACGCAAAGCTAACAATTTAAGATTGCAAATAAAAAATTAGAGATAGTTAATCTTAAGTAGTTTGTTTTAGATCTTATTAAATATAATATAGTTTATACAATTGTTTGCACTAATATTACAAAGACATTAGACAAAAAATTAATAAAGTCTAAGATTTTTAAGAAATTAAAAAATCTAAAAGATATCTATAATAATAAATTAGCTAAAATTCTATTAAAATTAAAAAGAGAAAACTATATTATTAAGTTTTAGAACAATAAAAAGCTATTGTTTATATCTCTTTATAATTTTTTACAAAACAAACTAACAATACTTCGACAATATCTCGATAATATATTAGCAAAAAATTAAATTAAGTATTTCGTTTTATATACAAACGTCTCTATTCTATTTATACTAAAATCGAACAATAAGTTACGTTTATATATCGATTATAAAAATCTAAATACAATTACTATTAAAAATTGTTATTTATTGTTTCTAATTATAGAAACGCTAGATTATCTATACAAAACAAAACGCTTTATTGTTTTAAATGTAAAGAATATCTACTATCGCATTTGTATTAAACGCAATAATAAGTAGAAGATAATATTTTGCACGCACTATAGATATTTCGAGTATTAGATTATATTATTTGAACTAGCAAATATACTTGCAATTTTTCAAATCTATATTAATAAAATATTGCAAGAACTAATTAATATAATTTGCGTAATCTATATAAATAATATACTTATATATAATAATAATTCGACAAAGCATTAATATTATATTAGACAAATATTAAAATATTTTTGCAAATATTTGCTATATATTAATCCTAAAAAAGTGTAAGTTTAATACTATTAAAATTAAATTTCTAAACTTTATTATATTCTCGAAAGATATATAGATAAATTCGAAAAAAATTAAAATAGTTAAGAAATAATTTAAATCAAAAATTTATTGCAAATTTCAAATATTTTTAAGCTTTGTAAACTTTTATAGACGCTTTATATATTACTATTCGAAAAAAATTATTTCTCTTACTAATCTATTAAAAGAAAGTAAGAATAATAAGAAATTTAATTCTTTTATTTAATCGAATAAAGCAAAGCAAATATTTTGTTAATTTTGCAATATTTTTATATTAACTTTACTACTTTGTTATTACAACTTAGACAAAAAAAATAGAGTAAAAACTAATATATCTAACTTTGCAATTGCAAGCATTTTAAGTTAATAAAATAACAACAAAAATTAATATTTAATAACAATTTAATTGCAAAAGATAATTCTAGCAAAACAAAATTATAAGATATATAGTTAGAAATTGCTAACTATTGTAGTTGCTTTTAAGCAATAAAAATACTATCTAAAAAATAATATTTACTTTATCGAAATATAGTTAAATTATAATAATCTTAAAAATTTATAAATTAAAAGAAGTTAAACTTAAGACAAATTTGCTAAACACTTAAGTTAGTTATCTATAACTTTAAAATCTTTTATTATCTAAATAAAAAGAATTTGACAAATAAATTATTAAGATATCTTAATTATAAAGAAATCTTGTTGTTAAATACAAGATTGCTATTAATATTGCAAAACAAATTAATATTATTATTTAACAAAGATTTGCTAACGCAAAACAAACAAAAGATATTAAATAATTTAACTTTTGTATTTTAAAATAAGTTAGTACTATTATTTAATAAAAAGTTGTTAATACAAAGCAAACAAAAAATATTAAATAATCTAACTTTTGTATTATAATTAGCAAAAATATTTATTAATAATACAAAGATTTTGCAATTATAAAGTAGAAAGAAAGTTTTTAAAAGATTAGTATTGTTGCTTTAACTAACTAATATTTAGATTATTATCTTAAGAAAAGTAGTTAAAAATATACTAAAAAAATTGTATAAAAAATCTTAAAAATTAATAATTTTTTTAATAAAGAATCTTTAAACTAAAAATATTTAAGTCGAAAAAATTTAAATTAAGATCGAAATATTGTTTTATTATAAGCAAAAAATATAGATTCTAAATAAATAAAAATTATTAAATACAATAAATTGCTCTATATTTTAAAAAATATAGTTATTAAAAAAAAAGTTAATTTGCAAAAATTATAACAATATTTTAACAAAATATTTTAAAGTCGAGAAAATTCTAAATTTATTTTAGCAAAAATATTTTTAATTTGTTTGTACTAAGTAAATAAAAATATATATTAAAATATATAATATCTATTAATATATTAAAGTTTTTTATTATAAATTATATAATAAGCTTCGATTCTTATTTGTTGCAAAGAGATTATTAAAAAAAATTATTATAAACTTTGTAATAGATTTGCTATCGAACAAATATTATAAAGTTATATATAATTTAATTTTTATAATAGTTGATTGCTATATAAAAATAATTAGATATATATTTGTAATTATTAAAATTAATATTGCAAAATTAGCGCACAAGTATTTTTCGATAAAATTATCTTATATTTCGAAATATTAGCTAATATAGTAAGCAATAAAAATTTTATCTTTACTAGTATCTAGTGTAATTGTTGATCTAGATTTTAACTTAAATAAGTTAATTTACTTAATTCTAATTGTAGAATTAGATATATTTCCTAGTATAATAGAATAAGATAAGCAAAGAATGTATATTAAATATTTAATTCGATCTATCTAATTATATAATGTTATATAATGTTATATAACGCACTAACTATATTAGATTAACGTAAATCCTAAACTAGTCTAATATAGTTAACGTAATTATATAATTAAACTCTAATCTAGTTTAATTAAAACTAGTACTAGATTAGATTAGATTAGATTAGATTAGATAAGCAAAAGCTAACGCGATAAAGTTAGTATAAGCTCTTAATACTAACTTAATAGAATTCTAATTCTAGAATTAGATTTGTAACTTAATACTAAACAAACAAAATAAGTAAATTTATTATTAATAGCAAAATTTGTTTACAATAATAGCTATTATATTTTAATTAAAATTTTGTTGTTCTATTTAATATACAATTATTATTTAGAGATTTACTATAAAGTTAAAAATAACTTTATTAAAGAAAAAATATTATTAGCGCAAAAACACTTAAAACAACTTTATAATTTAAGAAATTTTTTAGCAAAATATTTTAAAAATATTGTTAAGCAACAAACAAAATACTATAATAAAAGATATAAATTAAAGAGTTTTACTATAAAAGAATTAATTATACTCTTAACTAAAAATCTAAAATAAAAGAAATCTAGCAAAAAAATATTGCACAAATATATTAAATTGTTTAGAATTAAAAACAAAATTAAAATATAAATTTATTATTTTATTCTATCTAATATCTATCGAATTTATAATACTTTTTATATTTTACTTCTAAAGTTATACTTGTATTGCGCTAACAATTAGTAGACAAAATAAATATTGCAAGTATTAAAACTTATTAACAACAAAATTTAATAAAAAATTAAAAAAATTCTAAACAAAACTAAGTTAAAGAAACAAATATAATATAAAATTAAATAAATAAATTAAAACAAAAAATACAATTAATAGTTAAGAGAAAAATTTCTAAATAATATTAATAAATTGCAAAAAAACTTTAAAAAACAATTGTATAGCAAACAAAAATACAAAAGATAATATAATATATATTGCAATAATAAGAATTATATTAATAATAATTTGTTTTATAAAATATTGCGCAATTGTTATTGTATTATTATTATATAACTAAGTTACAAAAATAGATCTCTTTATTTTATTATACAAGATATCAAAAATAATAAAATTGTTTCTCTTAATATAGATACTTAAAATATAGTTCGAAAATATAGCTATTTTATTATTGTTTATTAGTTAATAATATACTATAGCAACTTAGCAAGTTTTTAATATTTTATTAAACTTATCTTAAAACAACTAAAGATAATTCTTAAATATATTTAAAAATAAGTTATTAAATTTCTTAAAATTAACTATAGATAAGTTTTTGAAATTGTATAAGATACAAATATATCTACTTCTTGTTAACGCACTAAGATATAAAAGACTTAAGATATAATAGAGTTGTATTACTATATGTTAATTATATAAAATAAATAGTAATAGAACTAATTGTTAAAGAACAACAAAAAACAAGTTTTCTTTTTATCTAATATTTGTTATAACGTGCAAGTCTATTTCTCGCTATTTAATTAAAAAGAAATGCTATACTATTTAAGACTTTTATAGATATTCGAAATTATATATTTTGTTATATCTTGAGACGCTAACGCGTTGTAAGCGCTATAATATTACAATTATCTCTTCTTTTAAAGTATTAATTCTTAATAATATAAAAATTATATTAGTCTTATCAAAAACAAAAGCGCTTATTAAGTGTTAATATTGCAAAAACTTGTTAAAAATCTTTTTAAATCTTTTTAAAAATTAAGAGAAAAAAAGTCTTCTATTTAATAGAAATAAATTTATACTTTAATCTAATATAATCTATAAAATAACGTAATAACAATAATAACAATTTATAATATATTATTGTTTTGTTATTTATTATTATTAAAGTTCTAAATAAAGTTTAAAGTAAAATTAGTATTGCGCAAATACTAAATAAATTATAAATATAGATTTTCTTTTTTCTTTTTTCTTTTTTTTTTCTTTTTATATTTTTCTTAATTATAATTATTTTATTGCTATAAATAAATTGTTATAAAGACAACAATACTTAAAGCTTATATATATAATATAAATCTTAAATTAATATATTTTTCGCTTCTTTTTTTTTGTTTTTTCAATTATATTTTTTAAAAAAATAAAAAAGTAAAAAAGTAAATAATTTTAAGACTTTATTGTTTATGATATTAATATATTATAATTTATAATAATTTTTCGTATACAACTTGTATAAGTAAATATATATATATTTATATAAAAAAAAAATTATATTTGTTGCAAATTTTTTTATCGCAAATTAAATTATTATATTGTAATAAATTTTATCTATATTTACAATATAATAATTGCTAATATTTATTAGTTTGTAAAATACTTTTAAGATTATATAAAGAATTTTGTTATTAATTATTGCAAAAGACTCGAAATAAAAAATATAATTATTAAACAAATAAAATATATCTAAAAGAATATAGTTTGCACAATAAAGAATTAATAACGCAATAAAAAATTTATTTTATTAATAACAAATTAAAATCAATTTTCTATTTAACAACTTAAACAAAATTTAACTTTTGTTTAAGAATATTAAATTAAACTTAAATAAAAGTTTACAAAAATAAAGATAATTTAAAATAAAATTTTTACTAAGATACAACAATTGATCGATCTACTTTTTAAAAAAATATTAAAAATAAATATTTTTGCTTGTTTTTTAATATTTTATTAATATATATTTAAAATTTGAAACAAAATAAAAGCAAAAACAAAAACAAATTATTAATAAAGATAAAAAAAACAAAATTAAAATAAATTATTTTTAAATCTGTTACTAATCTAAATTAAATAAATTTAAAAAAAAATTGCAAAATTTTACAACTTTAAAATTAAATCTCTTTGCAATTTTAAATTGTTAACAAGATTATTAAATAAAAATATAATATATTTTTATTTTTATTTTGTTTGTATCTTGTTTACTTATATATTTTTAAAAAATAAAGAAAACAAAAATATATATAAGTAACAAAAACAAATTTATAATAAAAACAAAAAATATTGTGCAAAATAAATTTCTTGCAATCTATTTTCTTCGAAAAAATATAAATATTTCGAACAATTTCGAAGATTTGTTTATAATTAATTTTAAGAAATTTAACAACTTATTTTCAAATAAGTTCGAACACTTTCTTTAATTGTTTTAAGACAAATTTAATAAAATATTAAAAACTTATTAAGTTGTTGCAATATATTATCGATTAATTAATAATAATAAAATAACTTTATTTTTAAACTACATTTTAAATACTTATATTAAGAGAGACAATTTTATTATTTTTAGCATTTTGTATAACAAAATAAAGAAATCTTTTTATATAACTTAATTATACAACAACAATACAATAACAATTGCACAATATTCTATTAAACAAATTATTATTAATATAATTGTTATTGTTACAATATATATTGTATTATCTTTTTTGTTTTTGTTTATTATATATTTGTTTTTTAAAGTTCTTTTGTAATTTATTAATATTATTTAAAGATTTTTCTTTTAGTTATTAATTATACTTTTTGTTTTAATTTATTTATTTAATTTTATATTATATCTATCTTTTTAACTTAGTTTTATCTAGAATTTTTTTAATCTTTTATTAAATTTTGTTGTTAATAAGTTTCGAAATTTATAATATTTATTTTGTTTGTTTATTGCTAATATAATATAAATATAATTTTAAAAATAAAATATAAAAAGTATTATAAATTTAATAAATATTAAGTAAAATAAGACAATAAATTTGTATTTTATTTTTATTTTTAATTCTAAACAATTTAATATATTTGTACAATATTTTTTGATTAAATCTTTTTTGTTTTGAATTTTTAATTAAGAGTATAATTAATTCTTCTATAGCAAAGCTCTTTAATTTATATTTTTTATTGTAGTATTTTATCTATTGCGCAATAGCGTTTTTAAGATATTTTACTAAAAAAATTCTTAAATTATAAAGTTGTTTTACGCGTTTTTATATTAACAATGTCTTTTTTTTAATAAAATTGTTCTTAACTTTATAGTAAATCTTTAAATAATAATTGTATATTTAATAGAACAACAAAACTTTAATTAAAACATAGTAACTATTGTTATAAACAAATTTTACTATTAGCAATAAATTTGCTTATTTCGTCTATTTAGCGTTAACATAAATGCAAAAATAATATTCGAAAATTTAATTTTATTGTTTAATTAAATTATTTATTTAAGAATAAAAGACAATACTTGATTATCTTTTAATTTATATATAAAAATATATAGCAAATTAAAAGATACTAATAAAGACAAATTCTTTGTCGCTTATTATGCTAGCTAATATTTCGAAACATAAAACAATTTTATTAAAAAATATTTTCGCTAATTTTGCAATATTAATTTTAATAATTACAAGTATATATCTAGTTATTTTTGTACAACAATTAACTATTACGAAAATCGAATTATATATAACTTTATAATATTTGTTTAATAACAAATTTATTACAAAATTGATAATAATTTTCTTTTATAATTCTTTTATAACAAATAAGAATCAAAATTTATTATATAATTTATAATAAGAAACTTTAATATATTAACAAATATTATATATTTTAATATATATTTTTACTTGCTTATTGCAAACAAATTAAAAATACTTTTGCTAAAATAAATTTAAAGTTGTTTTAACTTTAAAATATTTTGTTAAAGAGTTGTTATAATTTTTGCAAATTAATTTCTTTTTAGTAATTATAGTTTTTAAAATATAAAGTAATTTATTATATTTAACAAAACTCTCTTAGTTTAAAGCTTATATTTTTTGTTTATAATAAAACAATTTTTTAATTTTAATTTAAATTTTTTCGATTTAAATATCTTTAATCTAGAGATTCTTTATTAAAAATTTTAAAAAATAAAATAATTTTTAAAAATTTTTATACAATTTCTTTGATATATTTTTAATTATTTTTTTTAAGATAACAATCTATATATTAATTAATTAAAATAAAGATACTAGTCTCTTAAGAACTTTCTTTTTACTTTATAATTGCAAAAATTTTGCGTTACTAATAAATACTCTTGCTAATTATAATACAAAAATCAAATTAATTAATATTTTTTTGTTACAATTCTAGCTTGTTACAGTCGATATATATTCTACAAAGTAGTCTATAGTATATAATACAATTACTTGTATACTCGACAACTTAATAGACAAGTATTGCTCGATATACTAGTAAGCGAGTTTAACTTGCTCGATAGCAAGCAAAGCAAACAAAACTTAATATACTTAATAGCAAGCATAATAAGCAATTAGTCTTTTCTTAGTATATAGAAACTAGAATACTATTTCCTTTTAAATTGTATTTAACTTATTATAGATTTTTACTTATTGTTACTCTAATTTATTAAATCTCTTTTAAGATTTATTAAATATAGAAATTGTTTATAGTTGCAAACTCTTATTATTAAGTAATTGCTTGCATTGTTTAAAGATATCTATAAATCTCTTTAAAATACAATTTATTTTAATATTTTAAAAAAAGTATTAATATAATACTTTAAATACTTTAAAAATATCTATATTAGATTAACGCGTCTTTATTTTAAATACTAGCTTATTAATATTACGTCAATTATTGATTATAAGAGATAATAAAATTAGAATTAACAAATTTAATATCTATTATAAAGATTGTATCGATTTAAAGAATTAACTTATATAAATAGATATCTATTTTATCTTCTATTTTGTTCTAGCAAATTAGAAGACAATTTTTCTATTAATATTTTTTAAAAAAAGAGTTTAATATTAACTTAAATTAAATTTACAAAAATATTTAAAAAATAATAGCAAAAATTTTTGTATAATATTTACAAACTTTAATAACTTTAAAAAGAAGTTTCGAAAAATCTTTAAAATATTTAACAAAAAATAAATTGCAAAAAGAGTAATTTAATATTTAATTTAACAAATTTTTGTAACAAATTATACAACAAAATTTCAAAAGTATATTAATTTAATTAAGTAAAACAATATTATATTTATAACAATATTTTAACAAGATTTTAAAAACAATTTAAAAGACAAAATTATATATAATAAAAGAATTTTTAATAATATATTTAATTTTATTAAAGTAGCTATCGATTTCGACAATAAATTATATAAAAAAGTTATAAAAAAAAAACAATTAATTTAAAAAAAAAGCAAAAATCTTCTTTAAATTAGCAATTAAATATTAGTAAAAAGAATTTTGTTTTAATTAGAAATATATTAATTTTAATTATTGTAAATTTATATCTATAAAACTAAATTTTATTTAATAATATAAAAAAAAAATTCTAGAAAAAAACAAAGTA
>JAABUW010001943.1_pt1 | contig 32596 bp, 3 predicted proteins | sample 5560081 | NCBI WGS metagenome assembly JAABUW01 (sample SAMN10711882, study PRJNA513363) | rock metagenome | isolation source: Antarctica rocks | place: Antarctica: Victoria Land, Knobhead sud | reverse complement strand
GATTTCGGATCGATTTCTAGAGTTGAAATCGACGGATCGGGTCGGTTCCAATATTTGGAACCGAAACCCGACCCGACGGTCAGTCTATAACAGATCAAAAAGTATAGAAGTTTGAGAAATATATTAGTATAGTTAGTACAATAGTATTCTTGCAAAATAGCTTGTTGCTTGCTTCTACATTATATAATAAGATTATTAAATTATAGAATTTAACAATAAATTAAGAAGTATAGAAGCTCGAGAGATATATTAGTTAAATTGATGCAATAATATTTTTGCAAAATAGCTTGTTGTTTGCTTTCGTATTATATAATAAGACTATTAAACTATAGAATTCGACAATAAGTTAAAAAGTGCAAAAGTTTAAAAAAATATTAATACAATTACTATAGTAGTATTCTTATAGAACAACTTGTTACTTACTTTAGTCTTATATAATAAGACTATTAGACTATAGAATTCAACAATAGATTAAAAAGTGCAAAAGCTCGAGAAATATATTAATATAATTAGTATAGTAATATTCTTGCAAAACAACTTGTTACTTGCTTTCGCATTATATAATAAGATTGTTAAACTATAGAATTTGACAAAAAATTAAGAAGTGTAGAAATTCGAAGATCTAGAATCTATCGAAACGCTTAATTTTACGAACAATAATAAGATTCTATCTACTAATCTTGAAACTATAAATATTGAGAAAAAAAATACTCTTGCTAAAGTTACTAAATTTTTTTCAAATTAAACGTTAATAATAAACAATAGTTGAATTAAACAAGATAATTATAATTTTTTCTAGCTTTTACAGAAGTATCGAAGCGATTGTTCAACTTTTTGCAACAATACTTTCGAATTTAATTTGAACTTAAATCAAATTAGCTTTTTAGAGATCGATTATTCTTTCAAATAATCTTATAACTAAATTGAATTATATAATTGCTTCTTATTAATTGCGTAATTTGAGTATCTATTATAGAATAAGATTAGACTAATTGTTGAGAATTGAAGTCTATCTCCAGTCGCGCGTTATAACGGGCTAGAATTATTTGATATAAAATATATTATAAAATCTATTGTATTCTATACTAAGATTCTAAGATAAAGAAGAAAGAAAAAGAAGAAGAAGAAGCGACAACAACGAAGCAAAGTCTTTTATATGCGCTGCTAGCTAGCTGCTTAGCTAATCGAGACAAACTTTTAGTGAAAGCGTATCAGCTTCGTTATACGCGTTGTCTAATATACTTTCTATATAATAGATTAAGTCCTAGTTAATATATTCTCGATCCCTAGTCTAGTTCCTAATAGTATCAATTAGGATATTATTTTCAAGCCGGTTCTAATCTATCGCCCCTACTCTCCTAGATTTAGTTCTGGATGGCTGTTCTCAAGAGCCTGAGCCTAGTTCTTCCCCGAAGGCTTGACTGCTCTATTGCTTGTGGAACGCTGGCGAGTGATACTAAAGACTAGTGAAGATGGAAACTTTATGCGTATTGGACTTCCAAGATCAGACATTTGTAACAAAAACTCTAAGAGAGCTTTTTCTTCCAACAAGATAAGATAATATTGGTTTCAGGTTGTTCGTGCGCACCATAGTGTCAAGTAGAGAGAGATCTGTCTTCTTGTTCTACTAAGGCAGCGTAAATTCTTAGCACGTCTAGAGAAAAGTCTTACATTAGTATCTGGCTAGCTCGGTCCATTAGCTTATTGTAGTAATAGTAATAAAGAAAGGAAGAAATAAGAGAGTACGACATAGAAAGTAGTTATATAGTCGCTTATAGATACTTCTAGAAGAGTGCTATATTGCGTTACACTTTGATAGATTTAGAATAGTACAAAGAATAAAATATATATAGATTATGCCTTAATACAATGTAATGTAAGTATGCTAATACGTGCTAAATTATTTCGTACGCCAAGACACAAGACTGTTGTTTCTCCGACACGACGAAATTTACGGAATACATATTTCTGAAGATCAAGTGCCTCTAAAGCTTGGAGCCATGTTCTTTCGTAACAGATCTATTATATCCTGGCTCCGAAATCGAAAGATATATAATTATTGGTGCTAGAACACTAAAAAATCGTTGAAGCAATTTACGACGCCATTAGCGAAACAATTAACATTATAATCAAGATCGCTATAATTCTCTCTCTACATACTAGTGTCTAGTGCAGAAATAGCTAAAGAGCAAACGTAGTAAGTATTACGTTATAATCTTGCAAGAGATAGATCTAAGTTGTCTTCACAATAAATTTATCTCGACACAATAGATTTCTCCCTACATAGGAATAGACGTTAGACTGAAAAACGACTAGCCCAAAAGATGATAAGGGAATTTCCAATAATGTTATTGATAGTGTAAACAACTTCTGAATATAGGGAAGTAGTTGTTGGGGAAGCACTTCTTATGGGCAGATTCTTCAAAAATAAGATTGTAATTCGCTTCTTAAAGAGGTAAGCGAAATCTAGTTCTTTATATAACGTGCTCAAAGTCTCTAAATAGTAAATTGACAAACAAAGAATACAATTCTTTCTAGACTAGTTGTTTTAGATCGATGTATTAGAATTATATATACAATCTCTATTATAGTAGAAGATTATGTTTCGTAATTTTACAATTGATAAGTATACTATCTTTTATTCTTGCAAACAATTATATCTTTGCTTTTGCAATATAAGATATTTTATATATTTTTCTAATATAGAAGATTCGAAACAAAATAAAGTGCAAATATATATTAAACTAAGCAAGACAAATATTTGAATTCTATTTCTAATTTTCTTTCGACTTCTATTCTAACGCTTTTTAAACTTCAACTCTAGCTTTCTTCGCTTCAATTATTGTTTTCTGTTTTCTAGTTTTAACTCTTCTTGCGCTTTAATAGATTTTGCAAGATATAATAGTCTAGAAGATACATTAACTTAATTTGTAATTAAGTCGACAATATAATATATATATATTTTATTCTAAAACTTAGTATAGAACTAATATATAAGTCGATAAAAAAAGCAAATATATTGTAAAATACTATATATCTTAGAATATTATATCTTGAACTACTATATATTTTGAGTTACTATCTGTCTAGAGATACGTATTGTAAGATACTATATATTTTAAGATATATATTACGAGACACTATATATATTAAGATATATATAGAAAGACATTATATATCTTAAGATATATATTACGAAACACTATATATATTAAGATATATATAGAAAAATATTATATATATTAAGATACTTATAGAAATATACTATATAGTTTAAAACCAACATATTAGATATTTCTACTTTTCTTTCTCTTATATATTTAATAAAGATTGTACAGAAATAATTTATAAATTAATATATATTTTATTTTCGAATATATATAATCGATTTTTTTTGATTCTATTGTAAATATTATATTATAAGCAGTAACAAAAATTTAAGCTTTTGTTACTTAATTCTATTATTCTAATAAATAGTATACAACTATTCTATTGCTCCGAGAGCTAATATTTTAATTCTAGTAGTTTTATTCGATTGTTTAAATAGTTACGTACAAGACTTTGTAGATTATCTTGTTGCTTATTAATTTCGGATACTAAATTACAATTAGTCTTGATATATAAAAAGCAAATTGTATTTATCTATTCTTAGTATCTTTTTCTTTTTGCTCTGTATCTTTTTGTTGAATTTTTGTATATTTTTAACGTTCTTTTGCGCAATCTTAATATTCTCTAAATATCTTATATTTATTTCTGTTTGTAAAATTTTCTGCAAATCTGCGAATTCTCGATAAACAATTTTATATTAATCAAAAGATACTTTGTTTTTTTTTCAAATAGATCGAAAAGATTAAGATAAAGAGAATCTATTTCGCATATTAGTAGATTAAACAAAAGTATCGATAAATATTATTTTATTTAGATTGTTGCTTTTCAAAATATTATTAAGCAGCAACTCTACTGCAAGAGCAGTCTCTATTATTGTAAGTTTCTTATTAGTAAATTCTTAATTTTGTTTTATATTTATTAATATATTGTATTTCTCAAATTATACAGATTCGAAGAGTACTAATTTTGCAAATTTTATAATTATAAATTAGCTATTTTAGATATAACAAGTATATAGCTATTTCGAATTTAGCAACTATTAAAAGAACGCTTTTATACTTGTTTATAAAAATACTAATTCTATAAGATTTACTAAATAGTATTAAACAAGAATTAGTTGCGTTTTTATTTTTGTCGATCTTAACACAATATAGAAATTTTTGTATTAGTTCTTTATAAGATTCGACAAAAAGATTTAGTCTATTCTATTTCTTATATATTTAGGAAATTACTACAAAAGAATAGCTTTGCATAAAGAATTAGAAACTAATAGAAAAAATTTATAGATTAATATATTGTTTAATTTTAATTTTCAATAATTGAGAAAAATTAATGCTAATTTTAACAGTATTATAGATATAGCTAATTAGAGCTCGGACGCAATTGTAACAAAATATTCCGCTTTGCTACAATATACTAACGTATTAAACAACAAATATAGAAAGAAATAGCATAGCAAAAATATAGATATATATACAAGAAAAAAACAACTTAAAGAGCAGATAATATCAAATAAAATAGATAGAAAGCGCAATTAACACTTAATATATACAAAAAAAGATTTTGTAAAACAATCGATACAAAAAAGAATATAAAAGTAGTAGAAAAATATATAGCAATAATTCGATGTAAATATAATTAGTTAGAAATAGCAATAGAAATAGCAATTAAAACTAACTATTAGTTTAAATAGATATTCTAATACTTTTAACAAAAAAGTAGTTTAGTTAATTATAACAACAAATACGTAAAAGAGATTAAATACAAATACTATTAATTTTGCCAAGCAATAAATACGTCGATAAGAATTTAAAGAAAATCCGAGAAAATTAGTTAGAAAACTAAGATAAATGTTTGCAAAAAATAGAATTATATTAACAAACAATAGATTTTCAACTTAAAAATTAGCTTTAGAGATTGTATAAACTCGAAAACTAAAACAGAAAATATTAATTGTAATATAGATTAGCTAAATTAGAATATCGATTCGACTTTACAAATTTAAAAGTCGATAACAATTTAGAAAGTACAAATAAGTAAAATATTTAAATATAAAAAAAGAGATCTTTTTTCGAAATTGTACTATACAAAAAAAAAGATTAACAATAATAAAAATAAAAAAAAGCTACTTGCAATAGTAGTATATATTTGAATAATATTTATAAAGATACAAAGTGTAAGATACGAGTGCGTCTACTTCTTGTTAACACACTAAAATATAAAAGACGTAAAACATAATAGACTTGTATTACTATATTCCAACTATATAGAATAGTAGTAGTAGAACTAATTGTTAAAGAACAACAAGAGACAAGCTTTCTCTCTATTTAATACTTGTTATAATATGCAAGTCTATTTTTCGCTATCTAACTAAAAAGAAATATTGTGTTATTTAAGACTTCTATAGATATTTAAAATTACGTGCTTTACTATACTTTAAGACGCTAGCGCGTCGAAAGCGCTATAACATTATAATTATTTTCTTTCTTAAAGTACTAATTCTTAGTAATATAAGAAGCTATATTAGTCTTATTAAGATAAAGATATTTGCTAAGCGTTAACATTGCAAAAGCTTGTTAAAAAATTTCTTAAATCTCTTTAAAAATTAAGAGAAAAAGAGTTTTTTATTTAATAGAAATAAATTTATACTTTAACTTAATACGATCTATAAAACAATATAATAATAACAATAACAATTTATAATATATTATTGTTTTGTTGTTTGTTGTTGTTAAAGTTCTAAATAGAATTTAAAGTAAAATTAATATTGCGCAAACGCTAAATAGATTATAAATATAAATATTATTGTTTCTCTTTTCTTTTCTTTCTTTCTCTTTATATTTTTCTCAATTGTAGTTGCTTTATTGTTGTAAATAAATTGTTACAAAAACAACAATATATAAAGTTTATATATATAATGCAAATCTCAAATCTTAAATCAATATATTTTTGGCTTTTTTCTTCTCTTCAACTATATTTTTTGAGAGATTGAAAAAAATAAAAAAGTAAACAATTTTAATACTTTATTGCTTGCGAAATTAATATATTATAGTCTATAATAATCTCTTATATATAATTTGCAAAAAAAGAAGTGCTTATACTTATTGCAAGATTTTTTATCGCAAATCAAATTATTATATTGTAATAAATTTTACTTGTGTTTACAATATAACAATTGCTAATATTTATTAGTTTGTTAAACGTTTTTAAAATTATATAAAAAAACTTGTTATTTATTATCGCAAAAGATTTAAAATAAAAAATAGAATTTTTAAAACAATAAAATGCGTACAAAAGAGTATAGTTTGCAAGATAAAAAATTAATAACACAATAAAGAGTTTATTCTATTAATAACAAATCGAACTTAATTTTGTATTTAACAACTTAAACAAAATTTAATTCTTGCTTAAAAATATTAGATTAAATTCGAACAAAAACTTGCAAAAATAAAGATAATTTAAGATAAAGCTTTTGCTAAGATACAATAATTAATTAATTTACTTTTTAAAAAAGTATTAAATATAAATATTTTTGCTTGCTTTTTAATACTTTAATAATATACATTTAAAATTTAAAGCAAAATAGAAACAAAAACAAAAATAAATTGTTAATAAAAATAAAGAAAACAAAATTAAAACAAATTATTTTCAAATTTATTATTAATTTAAATTAAACAAGTTTAAGAGATTTTTTTGCAAAATTTTACAATTTTAAAATTAAATCTCTTCGCAACTTTAAATTGTGGACAAGATTATTAAATAAAAATATAATAAATTTTTATTTTTATTTTGCTTGCGTCTTATTTGCTTATATATTTTTAAAAAATAAAGAAAGCAAAGATAAATATAAGTAACAAAAACAAATTTATAATAAAGATAAAAAATATTATGCAAAATAGATTCTTTACAATTTATTTTTCTTAAAAGAATATAAGTACTTCGAACAATTTCGAAAACTTGTTTATAATTAATTTTAAAAAATTTAACAACTTATTTTTAAATAAATTTGATTTTTTTTTTAGTTGTTTTAAAATAACTTTAATAAAATATTAAAGATTTATTAAGTTGCTACAATATATTGTCGACTAATAGACAATAATAAAATAGCTATATTTTCGAACTATATTTTAAGTATTTATATTAAGAAAAACAACTCTATTATTTCGAATATCTTATATAACAAAATAAAGAAATCTTTTTTTATAGTTTAATTATAAAACAACAATAGCGCAATATTCTATTAAACAAGTTATTATTAATATAATTGCTATTGTTGCAATATATATTGTGCTATCTTTTTTGCTTTTGTTTGTTATATATTTGTTTCTTAAAATTCTTTCGCAACTTATCGATACTATTTAGAGATTCTTTTTTTAACTATTAATTGTACTTTTTGTTTTAATTTATTTATTTAATCTTATATTATATTTGCCTTTTTAATTTTATTTTGTCTAAAATTTCTTCAATCTTTTATTAGACTTTGTTATTAATAAATTTTAAAACTTGCAATATTTATTTTATTTGCTAATTGTTAACACAATACAAGTATAACTTCAAAAATAAAATATAAAAAGTATTATAAATTTTTAAGATACAAGTGCGTCTACTTCTCGCTAACGCACTAAGATATAAAAGACGTAAGATATAATAGACTTGTATTATTATATCTTAATTATTTAGAATAGATAATAGTAGAACTAATTGTTAAAAAACAACAAGAAACAAGCTTTCTTTTTATCTAATACTTATTATAATGTGCGAATGTATTTCTTGCTATTTAATTAAAAAGAAGTGTCGTATTATTTGAGACTTTTATCAATACTTAAAATTACGTATTTTGCTATATTCTAAGACGTTAGCGCGTCGAAGACACTATAATATTATAGTTATTTTCTCTCTTAAAGCACTAATTTCTAATAATATAAAAAGCTATATTAATCTTATTAAGATAAAGATATTTGCTAAGTATTAATATTGCAAAAGCTTGTTAAAAAATTTCTCAAATCTTTTTAAAAATTAGAAGAAAAAGAATCTTTTATTTAATAGAAGTAAATTTATACTTTAATTTAATATAATTTGTAGAACAATATAATAACAATACTAACAATTTATAATATATTATTGTTTTGTTGTTTGTTATTGTTAAAATTCTAAATAAAATTTAAAGTAAAACTAGTATTGCGCAAACACTAAATAAATTATAATTATAAATATTGTTGTTTCTCTTTTCTTTTCTTTCTTTCTTCTTATATTCTTCTTAATTGCAATTGCTTTATTGCTATAAGTAAATTGTCGCAAAAACAATAATACGTAAAGCTTATATATATAGTGCAAATCTTAAATTAATATTTTATTTTTATTTTTACTATATCTTTTAAGAGATCGAGAAAATAAAAGAGTAAGCAATCTTAATACTTTATTGCTTGCAATACTAATATATTATAGTTTATAATAATTTTTTATATATAACTTGCGTAAACAAATATGTATGCATTTGCGAGAAAAAAAGTATTTATACTTGTTGTAAATTTTTTTATTACAAATCAAATTACTATATTGCGATAAATTTTATTTGTATTTACAATATAACAATTGCTAATATTTACTAGTTTGTTAAATACTTTTAAGATTGTATAAAAGAATTTGTTATCAATTATTGCAAAAGACTTAATATAGAAAACACAATTTCTAAAACAATAAAACGCATACAAAAAAGTATAGTTTGCGAGATAAAAAGTTAATAATACAATAAAAAATTTATCTTATTAATAACAAATTAAACTTAAACTTATATTTAATAATTTAAACAAAATTTAATTTTTGCTCAAAAATATTAAATTAAATTTGAATAAAAACTTGCAAAAACAAAAATAATTTAAAACAAAACTTTTGTTAAAACGCAACAACTAATCGATCTACTTTTTAAAAAAGTATTAAAAATAAGTATTTTTGTTTACTTATTAATACTTTGCTAACTTGCATTTAGAATTAAAAGCAGAAAAAAAACAAAAAAAAATAACTTGTTAATAAAAATAAAAGAAACAAAGTTAAGACAAATTATCTCTAAGTTTATTGCTAACTTAAATTAAACAAGTTCGAAAAATTCTTTTATAGAGTTTTACAATTTTGCGATTAAGTCTCTTTGCAATTCTAAGTTATTAACAAAATTATTAAATAAAAATATAACAAATCTTATTTTAATCTTGCTTGTACTTCGATTATTTATATTTTCTTAAAAAATAAAGAAAGCAAAAATATATATAAATAGCAAGAGCAAATTTATAACAAAAATAAAGAAAATTGTACAAAACAAATCTTTTGTAATTTGTTTTTCTTAAAATAATATAAGTACTTTGAACAACTTTAAAAACTTATCTATAATTAATTTTAAAAAATTCGACAATTTATTTTCGAATAAATTCGATTTTTTTTTCTAGTTGTTTTAAGACAAATTTGATAAAATATTAAGAATTTGCTAAGTTGTTGCAATATATTGTTAATTAATTAACAATAATAAAATAACTTTGTTTTCGAATTATATTTTAAGCATTTATATTAAGAGAGATAATCTTATTATTTTTAATATCTTGTATAATAAAATAAAGAAATCTTTTTTTATAACTTAATTATATAACAACAATACAATAACAATTGCGCAATTTTCTATTAAGTAAATTATTGTTAATATAATTGTTGTTGTTGCAATATATATTATACTATTTTTTTTGCTTTTACTTATTATATATTTATTTCTTAAAGTTCTTTTGCAACTTATTAATATTATTTAGAAACTTTTTTTATAGTTATTAATTATATTTTTTGTCTTAATTTATTTATTTAATTTTATATTATATTTATTTTTTTAACTTAATTTTGTCTAAAAATTTTTTAATCTTTTATTAAACTTTATTATTAACAAGTTTCGAAACTTGCAATATTTATTTTATTTGCTAATTATTAACGCAATACAAGTATAACTTTAGAAGTAAAATATAAAAAGTATTATAAATTCGATAAATATAAGATAAAATAAAGCAATAAATTTGTATTTTATTTTTATTTTTAATTCTAAACATTTTAATATATTTGTGCAATATCTTTTTACTAAATTTCTTTTGTTTTAGATTTTTAATTAAGAATATAATGAATTCTTTTATAACAAAACTCTTTAACTTATATTTTTTATTATAGTATTTTGTCTATTGTGCGACAACATTTTTAAAACAATTTGTTAAATTTTTTTTTAAATTATAAAACTATTTTACGCGTTTTTGTACTAACAATATCTTTTTTTTAATAAAGTTGTTCTTAACTTTATAGTAAAATTTTAAGTAATAATTATATATTAAATAAAACAACAAAACTTTAATTAAAATATAATAACTATTATTGTAAATAAATTTTGCTATTAATAATAAATTTGTTTATTTTATCTATTTAGTATTAATATAAGTACAAAGATAATATTTGAAAATTTAATTTTGTTGTTTAATTAAATTATTTATTTAAAAATAAAAAACAATACTTAATTGTCTTTTAATTTATATATAAAAATATACAACAAATTAGAAAATATTAATAAAGATAAATTTTATATTATTTATTATATTAGCTAGCGTTTCGAAGTATAAAACAATTTTATTAAAAAATATTTTTGCTAGTTTTGCGATATTAATTTTAGTAATTATAGATATATATCTAATTATTTTTGTATAGTAATTAACTATTACAAAAATTAAATTATATATAATTTTATAATATTTGTTTAATAACAAACTTATTACAAAGTTTATAATAATTTTCTTTTATAACTTTTTTGCAACAAATAAGAATTAAAATTTATTATATAATTTATAATAAAAAACTTTAATATATTAATAAATATTATATATTTTAATAAATATTTTTATTTATTTAGTGCAAATAAATTAGAAATACTTTTATTAAAATAAATTTAAAGTTTTCTTAATTTTAAAATATTTTGTCAAAAAATTGTTATAATTTTTGCAATTTTTTTTTTTTTAATAATTATATTTCTTAAAATATAAAATAATTTATTGTATTTAATAAGATTTTTTTAATTTAAAATTTATATTTTTTGTTTATAATAAAATAATTTTTTAATCTTAATTTAAATTTTTTCGACTTAAATATTTTTAGTTTAAAGATTCTTTATTAAGAATTTTATTAATTTTTAAGATTTTTTATACAATTTTTTTAATATATTTTTAATTTTTTTTCTAAGATAATAATTTGTATATTAATTAATTAAAATAAAAATACTAGTTTTTTAAGAACTTTTTTTCTACTTTATAGTTGCAAAATCTTTGTGTTATTAGTAAATAGTTTTGCTAATTATAATATAAGAATTAAATTATTTAACATCTTTTGTTTGCTTTGCGCTAATAAGTTTCTATTAAACAACAATATTAACTTATTTTAAAATATAAAAATTAAATTACTTAATATCTTTTGTTTGTTTTGCATTAATAAATCTTTGTTAAATAATAATATTAATTTGTTTTGCAATATTAATAACAATTTTATATTTAACAATAAGATTTTTTTATAATTAAAATATCTTAATAGTTTATTTGTTAAGTTTTTTTTATTTAGATAATAAAAGATTTCAAAATTATAAATAACTAATTTAAATATTTAGTAAACTTGTCTTAAGTTTAGTTTCTTTTAATTTATAAATTTTCTAAAATTATTATAATTCGATTATATTTTAATAGAATAAATATTGCTCTTTAGATAGTATCTTTATTGTTTAAAAACAATTATAATAATTAGTAATTTCTAATTATATATTTTATAATATTGTTTTATTAAAATTATTTTTCGCAATTAAAATACTATTAAATATTAATTTTTGTTGTTATTTTGTTAATTTAGAATACTTGCAATTGCAAAATTAAATATATTAATTTTTACTCTAATTTTCTTGTTTAAATTGTAGTAATAAAAAGGTAAGGTTAATATAAAGATATTGCAAAACTAGCAAAATATTTGCTTTATTTTATTTAATTAAACAAAAAAATTAAATTTTTTGTTATTTTTATTTTATTTTAATAATTAATAAGAAAAGTAACTTTTTTCGAATAATAATATATAAAGTATTTATAAAAGTTTATAAAACTTAGAAATATTTAAAACTTGCAATAAGTTTTCAATTTAAATTATTTTTTAATTGTTTTAATTTTTTTTAATTTTTTTTATATATTTTCGAGAAATATAATAAAGTTTAGAAATTTAATTTTTGTAATATTAAACTTATACTTTTTTAGATTAATATATAGCAAATATTCGCGAAAACGTTTTAATATTTATCTAATATAACACTAGTATTTTGTTAAATTATTGCTATATATAAGTATATTATTTATATAAATTATGTAAATTATATCGATTAGTTTTTATAATATTTTATTAATATAGATCTAAAAAATTGTCAATACGTTTGCTAATTTAAATAGTATAATTTAATACTTGAAATACTTATAATATATGCAAAATGTTGTCTTTTACTTATTATTGCGTTTAATACAAATACAATAGTAGACATTCTTTAAATTTAAGACAATAAAGCGCTTTGCTTTGTATACATAATCTAGTGTTTTTAAAATTAGAAACAATAAATAACAATTTTTAATAATAATTGTATTTACATTTCTATAGTTAATATATAGATATAATTTATTATTTAATTTTAATACAAATAAGATAGAAGCGCTTGCAAACAAAACTAAATGCTTAATTTAATCTTTTGCTAATATATTATTAAGATATTGTCAAAGTATTGCTAGCTTATTTTGTAAAAAATTATAAAAAAATATAAATAATAGCTCTTTATTGTTCTAAAACTTAATAGCGTAATTTTCTCTTCTTAATTTTAATAAAATTTTAGCTAATTTATTATTATAAATATCTTCTAGATTTCTTAATTTTTTAAAAATTTTAAACTTTGTTAATTTTTTGTTTAATTTTTTAATAATATTAGCGCAAACAATTATATAAATTGTGCTATACTTAGCAAAATTTAAGACAAATTGTTTAGAATTAATTATTTTTAATTTTTAATTTGCAATCTTAAATTGCTAGCTTTGTGTTTTCGAATTAATTAATATATTTTGTTTAAATAATATTAATATATCTAATATCAAATTAGAGTCTATATATTTTATCGAATAAAACAAAGTAATATATTCTCGATACTAACTCTATAAATTAATTAAATAATAGATTAACTTATAGATATTATAATAGAAACAACTATTGCTATCAAAAAAATCTAGTATTAATAAGATAGCAAATATAAATTGCAATTTCTATTGTACTATATAAATATAGTTAATAAAATTTATTTTAGCTTTCGAGTTAACTAGATTTGTAATTTAATATTTGTTATTAAAAAGTTAAATTTAATTTTTTATTAAAATTAAAATTATTGTTTTTATTTATCTTTTTTACTTTGTTTGCGAGATATTAATAAAGCTTAATTTTTTTTTGTATTTATTATAATAATAATAGTAATAATAGACTTGTCTTATTTATATTTATTAAAATAATTTGTTTTGTAATATTTCTTTTTATAGTATTTAAACTATTTAATACTTTTTAAATAATTTGTATTGCTAACTTTGTAAATTTGCTTATATAATATTAACAAGTTCTTAAAAATATAAATTTTTTTATTTTTGTTAAACTTGTTAATATTGTTTAATTAACAATTTTAATAAAAAATTATAAAGTTGCTTATATTTATTTTGTAAATACAATTTAGTATTTGTTCTTATATAATAACTATAGCTAGAAGTTTATTGCAAATATTTAATATATTATTAATACTTAGAATCTTTATTTTTAAGTTCGATTTAAATTTAGTTAAAAATATATAGATTTTATACTTTTTTAAAAATAATACTAAATAAGTTTTTAACTTATTTAAATATCTTTTAAAAATAGTTATCTTTTAGTTTAATATTTGTCTAGTAATTTTTTATTTTTTTTAAATAAAAAAAATAATAATTAGCAAAATTAGCTATTAAATTTAATAGAAACTTTTTAAATTTTTTAAAGATTTTGTCTTTTAATTTAATACTATTGCTTGTTTTTAAATATTATTAGATAATAATATTGTTTTTTAAAAATAATATATAATAAAGAATTTTGTTCTTATTTATAATAAAGTATGTTAAAAATTGTATTATATTAATATCGATTTTTTAAAACTAAATAATATATTTATTTATATTTTAACTTTTGTACAATTTTAGTTTTTTAAGCTTTAAAAACTTAAATATTATTAATAACAAGATAATAATAAATTAAGAAATTTAAAAGTTTGTTTGTTTAACTATTATAATTTGAATCTATTAAATATTCTACAAATATTAAATTTTTATTATTAAAATTTTTATTTACTAATATAAAGTCGAAACTTTAATTATAGCTAAACTATTTTCTTTATTATTATTATATTAATAGAAATTATTTTTGATAATATTTTGTAAACAATTGTTGTTTTAAAGAATATTAAACTCTTTAAACTTTAACTTAATAATTAAATAATTATTGTAACTTAAGTTAATATAATTTAATATTATACTATTATATTTCGAGTCTTTTTTTTCGAAAAATAAAATATTTAGAATTGTAAAATGCAAGTGCGTTTGCTTCTTGTTAACATACTAAGATATAAAAGATGTAAAATATAATAAACTTGTATTATTATATTTTAACTATATAAAATAGTAGTAGTAGAACTAATTGTTGAAGGACAACAAGAGATAAGCTTTCTCTCTATCTAATACTTGCTATAATATGCAAGTCTATTTTTCGCTATCTAATTAGAAAGAAATGTTGTGTTATTTGAGACTTCTATAGATATTCGAGATTACATGCTCTCTGCTATATCTTGAGACGCTAGCGCGTCGAGAGCACTATAGCATTACACAAAGTTAAAACAATATTATAGAGAAAAGATAAAAAATCGAAACAGATCAAAAAAATAATAAGAAGAAAAACTAAAAAAGAAATAAAGAAATATATTAAGATATTAAGACTCTTTTAATATATAAAACTAAGATTGAATAAAACTAATTATAAAAACAAATGTAAAAAAAGTTAAGAAAAAAGAATATTAAAAGTATTAGAAAAAAGGCAGAAAATAGTAGTCTATAAAAACAAAGCTAAATTATTACTATTTTTAATAGTGCGCTATATTTAGAATTTGTTTCGAGAAACGAAAAAAAAAAATTTCAATTTATTAAACTAACGCAAAAAGTTCAGAAATAGAGATTTTATAATTTTAGATTAGTATATCAAGATATTTGCAAATCTCTAAAAAAAAATATCTATACTAACTTGTAAAGTCTTTATGCAAAGACTTTAGTTCAATCTATTATCTACTCGAGTTAATTTTTCTGTCAATTATACTAAAATAGTTAATATTAAAAATATCAAATTCTAATTAAAGCAACTAGATTGCAATTTATTTTTATTAGTTTGTTTATCGAAGAAGCAAATATTGTTGTCGATAGAAATTCGACAATATCGAAATCGAAAAATCAACAATTTAAATTCTTGATATCGATAGCTTTGTTGTTTTTGATATATTTCTATGTAAGTTTTATTATAATTCTACTAAACGTTTTTATATTTTTAATACTAATTTTGTCTAATAGAGCAATCTAACAACAGCATTTTTGATTTGCTGCTATATAATGTTAACAAAGTCTTCTATAAACTAAGATTAAGATCGACTAATTTTAATATTTTTTCCGATATCTAAAAAAATATTAAAGCAACTAAGAGATTTGTGCTTTTATTTCTGGAAAATAAGATAGACAAGACTCTTAAATATCTATTGCAATTAGTATATTTTTTGTAATATTCTATCTATTAGATCTATTTGTCCAAATATAGTTGTCAATTCTTGTTTGTTAAAATAGAAAGAAAAAGCAATAATCTAAATAAAAAAGATATCTATACGCTCGAGAATAATATAGAAGAATTTCTTAAAACTAAAAAATTCTAAAACAGTAACAAACTTGTTGTATTAAATATAATATAATATATAAAATTTCTTATAAAAGTCTAACTTCGAAAAACTTTTTACAATAATATATTTGCAAAGATATTTTTTTCGAACAACAACAATAATAAAACAATTAAACTTAAGCTAAAAAATCTTTTTGTAGTTTTTTTATAGAGATTTGTTTTTTGTTTTTTTATATTTGCGAATTTCAAGTTTTGTATCTATTTCAATTCTCTGCAAAGAGAGAGATCTTTTTTTTTTAATTTTTGTTTTTAGAGATCGAGTAGTTCTAGAAATATTGTTTCGATTCTGTAATATTGCTACAAAGTTCTATAATCAAAATAGATTGCTTAACTTCTTTTAGATCTCTTATATTAAACAAAATATTATATTTAAAGAGTTGAAAACTTATATTAGATATTTGTAAAAAATAAAAAAATAAAAAAATATTTAATATAATTGTTAAATAGAAAATACAGTCGAGAAAAAAAATAGAATATCGAAAACAATATAGTATATAAGTAGATTAATAATAGTTAGAAAATTATTTAAAATACAGAAAGAAAAACAGTTTCGAATAGAAAAATAGCAGTACTTTTTAAAATCTATTAGAAACAACGCGCAATATAAAGTACAAGTATTGTTAGATTGCAAAATACTCTAATATGTCTATCTATTTTTTATTTTTTATCAAATTTTTTTTCTTGAAATATAACAAATTTAAGTATATAACAAAAAGTTAAGACTCGAGATAGAAAAAGAGCTTCAATACAAAGAAACAACTTGCATTAGACTTAAATAACTATATTTTCGATAGAACAAATTAGAAAAGCTCGATAATACAAATATAGAGAGATTGAAATTAATATTTCGAAAAAAATATTGTTAACTTAATATATATAATTATATCTATGCTGTTGTTAATTAGCAATATCTCGATACTGCTATACTAATTTCAAAAATTTCAGCAAAAATATTCCTAACTAAATTGAAAAACAGATATTCGAAACTAGTTTTTTCGATTAACTATTAACTGAAATATCTGCACAAATAGCACAGAATTTAGATAGAAAAAGAAGTTCTTTCTTTGGCAAATAAATAGTAAATAGTAAATCTTTATCTTGCAAATATAATAGAATTTTTCTCAAAATTAATATTTCTAATTTCTATTTTTTACAGATATCGATTGCGAACTAAAAATATATTTGATCGAGAAATATTTTAACAAAAAAAAGTCTATCGACAACAAAATCTATTGCAAAATATATTAGTACTACTTTTAATACAATTTTAGTTTCGAATAACAATAATAGAACTATTTAACTATATATAGAAAGAGATATTTGAAATAGTTTTTTCGATATAATAAACTAATTGTAACTTGCGATACTCTATTAAATATTACTAATTTTCGGGAAAATTAAAGAAATAGCATACTATACATAATTATAGTTATTAAATATAACAAAATAAGTAGATACTCAACAAGTACTCTAATTTGTTTATTTTTCGATAGAAAAGTCTACGCTATCTCAATTATATTAAGAAGATCTAAGAAACACTATTTTAGCAAAACAAAAATACAATATATAAGATAAATTAAATTATAATAAAAGTTCTAAAACTAAAAGTATTATAGCTATTAACGCTAGATATCAAAGTTTTGCGAGACCAAGTACTAGAAAAGAAAATATTCGATACTTTTAACAAACAAAAATATATAATAGTATAGAAAAAACTACAAGTTGTCGACAGTTTAATTTTTTTTCTATTTACTTTTTTTAAGAATATTAAATATCTAAAAGTATACGTCAATTGTATAAAACAATTAATAAGTCTATTTTCTCGAAATGTTATATCTATTGCACTAGAAAAGTAATACGAAAACGCACTATAAAAAGAACATTAATAACAGGAATTATAATTGTATTGCTAGCTAGAAAGAGAAAAGTTCTCTAGCTCTAAATACTATTGTGTCAAGAAATATCTTGTTAAGCAAGAAATATTTTGTTCAAAAGAAAAGTATTTTGTTCAAAAAAAATACAATAATTGTAATATTTTTTTCTATTTTTTTTGCTATATTATTATTCTTAATAGCAACAAATACAAAAAGAATAAACGTAGAGCGAATAGAATTTCTATTGTTAAAAAGATAAATTGAAAAGAATTTTCGTTGTAATATTAAGATACATAACAATAGAAAAGATAGTCTATAATATTAATATAGAAATAGAACTAAAACAATTAGAGCAAAATCGAAAGATTCGTAATAATATGTTTTTTTTTTAAAAAAGATTATTTGTAGTGTCGAAGTTTAACAAATTTTTTAAAATAATCAAAACAAGATCGAAAGAATTTCTAAAACAATTAGAGCAAAATTGAAAGATTCAAGATAATATATTTTTTATAGAAAAGATTGTTTGTAGTATTGATACAACAAAATTATTGAAACAATTAAAGAAAGAGAGAAAGATTTATTTTAAATTACAAAGAGATTTCGCTTACAACTTTCTCGATAATATATAATTTTGCTTTAAGAAAAGTCTTATATTCTATCTCGTATTAATAGATTGTAACGTGCAACAATCAATTTTTAGATATAGTAAAATTCGTATTTTCTATCTTTGTCAAATTAATAAAAGTTAACAACAAATAATAATAAATAAGCGTTAATATTAATGCGTCTACGAATTTCTTAATTGCATACTATAAATTTTTTGTATTCTTTGTTTTTTTCTTGAACAATTTGACAATAATATTGATTTTAACTAGTAATTGTATACAAAACAAATTCTTGCGTATATTAATATAGTTGTCTACTAGAATTGCAATTATGCAATTTGTTTTTAAAATTAAAAGCGTTAAAGTTAAAATATTCTCTTTAAAAAATATTAAAATGTTTAACTTGATTAAAACAATCTTCTTCTTAATTTTTTTAACATTTTTTCTCTTTAGCTTGCAACTCTTGCATTTATTATATTTTATTATATTTTATGTTGTTTTCTAATTTCTTATTCTTTGTCTTCTTTTTTGTCGCTTCTTTGTTAAATTTATTTTTAAAAAATATATTATCTTTATTTTTGTTGTTATTAGATTCTTGTTTCGAGACAAGATTTTCAAAAAAAATTGTTAATTTTGTAGATTTATTAATAGCAATTTTATTTCTTTTTTTTAACAAAAATACTATATTTATCTCTAACATATTAAAGATTATTAATAAGCTAGATATTTTTATATATTACAATATAATAATTTTTTTGAATTAATAGATTTGTAAACACAACTAGTTTTTTATTATTTAATATATTAATTTTTATTGTTTCTTTGTTAATAAATATTTTTTGTTAATATAGTTTTTGCGTAGTAACTTTAAGATTACAAATCTTGTAAAACTATTAATCGAATAGAATTAAGCAATTTTTCGAAAAATATTTGATAAAAAAGTTATCAAAATTAAGCTTAATCAAAATCGATATATTATACAAGAGAGAGCGCAACTTATTGTTAACTAATATATTTAATATTGCAAGATCGAAGTTAACAATATTCTTGCAATCGAAGTTTTCGAAATCTAAAATTGTAAAATTAAATTCTAATAATATAATGCAAATATAAAGAAATAATAGAGAAGTATCGAATATTGCGATTGCAAGATTGTAAGTTCTTTCGAATATTAATACTAAGTTGCTAGTAATTTTGATAAATAAAATGTTTTTAACAAACGCGCTAAAAAGAGTGTATATTATTGGCAGTTTTAGTAAACAAATTTTTGTTACTATTATATTGTAGTACGTAAAGAAAAGTAGAATTGCAACTAATTTAAAGTTGTTGTATTTATTAAATTGCTCAAAAATATTAATAGCAAATATTTCTCTTATAAATAGATAAAAGTTTTTGTCTACTTTTAATATTTTACAAGCTCTTAGTTTTGTGTTATATATATATATAACTAGTTAACAAAATAGAGAATTTTAAAATATTAATTTTGTTAAAACTTTTAAAGCAATTTTGTATTTTTTAAATATTACAATTGCATTTATTTTTAATAAAATAATAAATTCTTGTTTAAAAGATTTTATTCTTATTTTTTTTAAATATATTTAAAATAACAATTAAGCAAAATCTTCGAAATTATTATTTTGATCGAAAATCTTAAATAAATTTAAATTTTAAAAATAAAAATATATTAAATATCTTCTTTATGTTTTAAAAACAAAATATTTAAGATTAATAAATTTGTTTCGATAATTAATTATTAATAGATTCGAAATAGTAATTTCGATTTTTAAATAAATTACTAGAAAGAGCAAAAGTTTTGTAATTGTTATTATATTATAAATAGACAATATTAACAATATTAAAGCTAACTTTTTTTAGTTGTTTTTGTACGCTTTAAGTAGTTTCTTCAAAATTTTAACTTTATTTTTTAGATATTTATCTTGTTCTATTAAGTCAAAAATATATTAATAATTGTTTATAATTGTCTTTAAATAGCAATTCTTAATAATTGAACATTTTTGTCGAGTAAACTTCTTCTTTATTAATAACAATAATTCAAATTTTTATTTGTCAAAAATTAAAGTAGCAATTGATTTTTTTTTAAGTATAAAATTATCGAAGTTGTTAGAATTACAATAGCAAATTTTTGTTCTATTATTTTCGACTTTATTGATTTTTTTGTCGTATTTGTTATATTAAGTATCGAAATTATAGTTTAAATTTCTATTAAAACAAAAAATTTTGTCGAAATAATAATAGCAAATTTTTGTTTCTTCAAGATTTGTTTTAAATTAACAAAATAATTTTAAATCTTTTATTAATTATTACAATTTTTTTTGTATTAATTAAAAAGTATTTTGTAAATCTTAAATTATTTTTTATCGATTTTATAAATTTTAGTTAGTTTTTTCTTAAAAATTTTAGTTATTTTAATTAAAATTATATAATAAACAACAACTTTATCAAGAATTTCTTTGTCTTTAAAATTATTTTTAAGATAATTTTTTTTAAACAATTTAGAAAGAGTATTTAAAACAATATTAAAAAATTTTGTCTTTAAGTATATATTAAGCGAAAACTAAAAAATGTATAAAAAGATATAAATAAAACGCAAATTTATATAATTTAAAAAAGAGAAAAACAATTTAATTTGTTTTGCTATATTTATTGTTGCAAAATAATCGATAAAAATATAATCGATTTTTTTAATATATAGTTAAGTATATAATAAATCTTTTTTAATATTTATACAAAAGTAATAACTTTTAGCTCTATTAATCAATATTTCTTTTTAATATTTTAAAAAAATATAAAATTGTTTAAATATTAATTGTCTAAAAGAAGTTTATAACAATATTCTCTTTTATATAAAAAATATAAATTTCGAATTTGTATTTTTTAAATTTGTCGATATTTATAAATATTTGTTGTTTAGTATTATAATAATCGAACTTTTTTTTTTTAATAAGTTGTTGCTAAAGTATAGCAAAACTTTAAAATTTTATATTAATAAACTTAATATTAGTATTTTTGCAATATTGTACTTGTATTTTTTTACTTTTAGCTAAAGATTTCTTTAACAAAATTGTTTTAAAATTTTGTAAAACTTTTGCTATTTATATATAGTAAATAATTTTTAATCGAAATCAATTTGTTATTTTTAAATAAATTTTTAAATTTTTAAATTTTTTAGAGAATCTAAGTTTCTTTAATATTGCAAACTTTTTTTGAAAAGTTTAGAAATCTAAGTTGTTAATACGTTGCTCTAATAATATTATAAAGAAATATTCGATATATAATTTTTTAAATTTTAAAGAGATTCTTATTTGAAAAAACAAAATAAAAATAATTTTAAAATATATCAAATACTTATTAATATTGTGTAAAAAAATTACTATATTATCGATATAGTATTTGCAAAAATCGCAATAAAATCTAAGAAATTTATATATTTTATTCTAAATATATAGTATTAATTTTTTAAAATTTATAAAAACAATATTCGATTGCTCTTTTTTTTGTAAAAGATAATTGTAAAACAATTTTAATACTTTTTCTTAATTAGAAACTAATAAAATAAACTATTGCTATCTATAATAATAATATAAGAGCAATTTTGTAATTTAATTATTATATTTTTTTGCAATAGTAAAGAATATAAATTTGTAATACTAATAGTATTTAGATTTCGAATATCTATTATTGTTTTGTTTTTTTAGAGAAAGATTTTGTTTAAATTAATATAAATAATTTTTTATATTACAAAAACAAGAAATTTAAAGAGTATAGAATTTTTAAACTATTTTAGTCTTTTTTATATATATATCTTGTCGAATTTCTTATTAATTAAGATTTTTGATTTTTGACTTAATAGATAAACTTTGTATACTAATTTTGCGTTAACAATTGTTTGTTAATCAATTATTATAGAAATCTTTATATATTTTTTAAGAAAAAAATCTATTATATTGTTAATATTTTTTTAAATTCTTAAATAACAATTAATTATCTTAATATATTTCGCAATTTTGTCGAATAAATTATAAATAATAATATTGTTTTTTAACTAAATTTTTATTTTCTTTCAAATAATTTTTCGAAAGAAATATATTTTAGCAAAATTTAATTTCGACAAAATTAAATAGTCTTCGAAGAAAAAAATTGTTGCAAAAAAATAGTTTTTTTTTTTACAATATAGTATTTTTTATTTTTGTATTTTACAATATATTTAATACAACAACAATTATTTAGTTTTAGCAAAAATTCTTTATTATTGCAAAAATTAATAAACTAAAAATTTGTATTTATAAAATAAATAAATATTTTAAATATTATAAACTCGAAAAGAAAATTATACTTAAAAAATTTACTTTTTTCTTTTAGTATTATAGCAATCTTTGTTATTAATTTTGCAATTTTTTTTTTTTTGCTATACAAATTGTTCGACAAATTCGAATATTGTTTTTAATTTTTATTTTGCAAAATATTGTAATTTCTTTATAAGATTCGAATTTTAATTTTCGATTTAATATATTTATAACTACTTGTTTTAATTTCAAAATATCTATATTTATAAAAAAAAATTGTTTTAAAATTATTTATTAAATAAACTTTGTAACAAATATAGACAATTATTTTGTTACTATTTTTGTTCTTGCTTTTTAAATAAATATTTACAAAAAATTATTTGTTCGAAATATATTTTGTTTGTTGTATCTATATTTTGCAATAAAATCGAAAAATACTTTTTAATTTTTATATTAAATATTTTTGTTTTAACAAAAACACAATCTATTATAAATATATTGCAATTAAAATCTATACAAAAGAGACTTATTAAATTGCTAATACTATATTTAATTATTGCTATAATATAATATTACGCTTTAAAAACTATTTTGTTCTCTTTGAAAAATATTGTTAAAAATATTAATATTTTTTGTATTGTTATATTTGAAAAAATTGTTTTCGAAAACTAATATTGTCAAAAATTCTTAAAAATAAATTCTAATTACTTTTGTTAATTTTTTTTTTGTATAATTGTATATAAATATAAAGCTTATTTTTAAAATCGAAAGTATTTTAATTTTGTTAACAAATTAATTTTTTAACAATATTTTTTTGTAAAAAGACATAATATATTATATTAACAAAAAAACTATTAATATTTTTGTTATTTTTATTATTAATATTTTTCTTTTTATTGAAAATCTTTTTACAAAAATTAGTTTTACAATTTTAAAAATATATTGTTTCGATATTTGCTAAAATATAATTGTAATATATTTTTGCTTCTTTTTTATCTTTTTATTTTTAATTTTTGTTCTAATTATTAAAATATAATTGAATTTGTTAATATATTATTTGCAAATCTAAAATTTAAAAAAAGAAATTTGCGTTATTTAATTTGTAATAAGATAAGAATTTGTTGCGTTCTTTTTTTATAATATAAACTCTATTTAAAATATATAATTTATTTCGATAAAGATTAATATTATTGACAATAATTATTAGCAATTATTTAATTAAAAGTAAAACAATTTTTTAATCTTAAATATTTTAAATATTTGATTAATTTAAATAAGTCTAAATCGAATTTAATTTAAATATATTTATATTTTACTAATTTATATAAGTTTTTGTTTTGCTATTAATATAAGAAAAATTCTAATTTTCTTCTTAATAGAGAAAATTTTGTTGCAAAAAAAAAATTCGATTAATAAGATAAAAATTTTTGTCAATTCAAAGAAAAGTAAAATCTCTAATAATTTAAACAAAAGTTTTCTTATTTTTGTTCGAAATAGCAATTGAAGAAAAAACAATTTATAAAAGTTCTTTTATTTGTTTGTATTTGCAAACAATTACAATAAAATTTGTTCAAATTTGTTAATCTATTCTTCGATTTATTTAAAGATCGACTTTTTTTTTTTTTTTTTTTTTTTTTTTTTTAAAATAAAAAAATTTGTTGCTATATTTTCTTTCGATTTGCTATTAGTTTGTCGAATTTTCGAATTAAAATATTTGCTATTAACAATAGTATAATTATTTGAAACTCTAATAGCAAGTAATTCTAAACTTAGATTGTTTTAATTAAATCTTTATTTAAATCTATTTGTATAATATATAACTCTATATTCTATATATATATATATAACTTTTTTTTGTTTTGCAAATTCTTTACAAAAAAGATTTCTTAATTTAGTTTATCTTAAATTGTTAATATAAAGATTTTAAATTGTTTTTTTAGATAACAAAGAATATATTTTAATTTATTAAACAAAATAATTAATATATTTTTTTTATTTTAAATAAGATTATTTAACTATTAATACAATGCGTTATTTCGAAAATATATAAATATATAATTTCTAATTTTCTTTTTTTTAACAATAGTAATATAGTCGTCTATTTTGCGACAAAAAGTATATATCTCTTGATAAATTTTTTTTTTTCAATAGTAACAATATTATTTTTGCTATAAAATTTCTTAAAATCTAGATAAAAATAGTTTAAATCGAAGATTCGAAATATAATGTTATTTTTTAAAATTTTATTATTTGCTAATTTAAATAATTTCGAAGAATTTTGTTGTTTTAAAAAGTTTTATTAATTAGCAAAATCGATTAAGTTTAAAAGATTAACAAACAAAGATAATTTGCTTAATTATATTTTGTAGTTTGTTAATACTTTAATTATTGTCTAATTAATAAGCTTTTGTACAACAAGATTGTTTTATAGATTTTTGTTTTTTGCTATTATTAACGTTATCTCTTGTAATATATTTATTTAAATAGACAAAATATCTTTTTCTTAATTGTTTTTAAATGTTTTGTTTGTTTTTTGTCTTTTTTTTTGAAGTATCGATAATACGAATTTCGAAAAAGCTTAATTCGAAAGTTGTTTGTATAAAAAGAGATATAAACTTGTTTTAAAAGTTGAGAAAAGTTTTTTATATAAATAAAATAAGAGAGATTAATAAAGTAGATATAAAAAAATAAAACAAACATTAATTTCTTTTTAATATAGAAGTATTATTAACTTTTTAAAATTGTATTGCGATGCGTAAAGTTAAAGACTTCGAGCTTTGCAAAATATATTTTTTTTAAGATAAATTTTCTAGTTTTCTTGTCTATAAAGAAGAAAAGAAACTAAAAATAAATCGAAGTTTGTCAATAGATTTCTATATTTATTACAAAAGTCTTTATTGCTTCTATAAAAGTCGATCGATTTACAACTTAATCTAATAAATAGTAGAATAATTTAGTAAACTTTGAACGTTTATTAGTTCTAATTGCTATATAGACAATTACTAGCTTAAAAATGTTGTTCAATATATTTTGCAAAATAGACAAGAACTTTTTCGATTATTTTAACAATAATTTGTTGATTTTTATTAGAAAATTGTTAAGTTTTTAAGCAAGTTCGATAATTTTATTTGTAAGTTTTAATAGTAACGCTAGAATTACTATCTAATAAAAGATCTTTTATTATATAGAAATATCTTCTATAGAGAAAAGATTAAATAATAGAAAATATAAGACAAATTTTATTCGAAATACTAACAAGATATTTATATTTCTTTTAAATAAGATTTTTTTTTTGGTTGCAATTAATACGAAAATTGACTATTAATTATTTGAAGCTATTAAATAATGCGAAAACGCACTATAAAAAGAACACTAATAATAGGAATTATAATTGTATTGCTAGCTAGAAAGAGAAAAGTTCTCTAGCTCTAAATATTATTGTGTCAAGAAATATCTTGTCAAGCAAGAAATACTCTGTCCGGGAGGAAAGTGTCCTGTCCAGAAGGAAAGTACGATAATTGTAACAAAAAGACGTTTTGTAACACAAATCGAAAAGTAGATTAGATTAATATTAAGTTTACAAAATTTAGTTTTATATATAGTTCGACAAATTTAATAAATCGAGTAAATCTAAACTATCGACAGTTGTATATCTATACTATACGCTATTATTTTTTAAATATCTAGAGAACTTAAAAAGAAAAAGCTTCTAACAAAACTAATAGTTAATATAGATAAAACAATACTGCGCAACTTTGCTAATTTAACTAATCGATTAAATTTCGAGTCTCTCGAGATTATTGTTCTAAAACAATATTTAAAGTCGACAATTGCAAAAGCAAAAATCGAAAAATCGAAGTCTCTATTAGTTACAAATAATGCTAATAAGATAAAGAAACAAAGATATAAACTATTACGTGTAGAGAATTATATAAAGAATAACAAGTTTCTGTTTGTAAATTATCTACACAACAAAAACAAAAAATAGAACAAAAAAATTATATTCTTTTTTGTTCGAAAGTTTATCTACTTTGTATTTTTTAAAAAATTGTTATTTTTGATTTTGAATTCGATGTCTCGAGTTTCTAATTGCATAGACAAGAATATAAACAAATAGCAAGATATATATATACTGCAGAAAAAACGAAAGCAAGAGCAGCAAAGACAGAAGCTAAAGAGATAAAAGCTAAAAAGACAAAAGCTAAAGAGATAGAAGCAAGAGCAGCAGAGACTGGAGCTGGAGAGACAGAAGCAAAAGAGACAGAAACAAGAGAGACAAAAGCAAGAGTAGCAGAGATTGAAACTGAAGAAACTAAAACAAAAGAGATTGAAACAGAAAAGACTAAAGCAAAAGCACAAGAGACAGAAACAAAAGTAGCAGAGACTAAAACTGAAGAGACTAAAGCTGAAAAGACTAAAACAGAAGCAGAAACAGAAAAAACAAAAACAAAAAATACTTAAAAGACTAGAGCAAAAGAGATAAGAGCAAGAGAGACAAAAATAAAAAAGCTTGAATTAGAAAAGATTAGAGCAAGAAAGACTACAAAAAAAGCAAAAATTAATAGAGCCAAAAAGATTAAAGAAAGAGAGACTAAAAAAAGAAAAACAAAAAAGAAAGAAGAAAGAGAAACAAGAAAGATAGAAACAAAAAAAACAAGAAAAACAGAAACAAGAGAAGCAAGAAAAATAGAAACAAGAGAAACAAAAAAAACAGAAGCAAGAGAAACAAGAAAGACAAAAACAAAAGAAGCAAGAAAGACAGAAGCAAGAGAAGCAAAAAAGACAAAAACAAGAAGAGCAAAAAAGATAGAAACAAGAAGAGCGGAAAAAACAGAAACAAGAAGAGCAGGAAAGACAGAAGCAAGAAAAGCGGAAAAGATAGAAACAACAAAGACAGAAAAGACAAAAACAAGAGAAACAAGAAAAACAGAAACAAGAGAAACAGAAAAGACTAGAATATCAAAGTCTAGAAAATCAATAAAGACTACAGAATTAGCAAAAACTCGAACAAAAAGAATTATTCAAAAAAAACTTGATTAAGAGAAAACAAATTAGCAAACAGAACAAAATATAAATCGAAACAAGATTTTAGCAAATCTACTCTCAACAAAAAAAGTATAGAAATTTAAGACTTAATTTAAGAAGAAATTAGATAACACAAAAATTTGTATTAACTTTAAATTTTGTAAAAAAGATTTCTAAAAAATTATATTATTTTTTATAATCGATCTATTCGATTTATCCAAGATCGAAAAAGTAGCAAAAAAAAATAAAAAAAAAATAAGATTTTTGATATTAAGCTATATATATTAACTTTACAGAAGTATTATTAAGCTATAATAATCGACTAAACTTATACTATACTTTTAATTCGAAAATTAGAAATCTATATTAACAACAAGCTATAGATTTCTACAATAGATATTTGCATTAATATTTTATCTTAATAACAATATATATTGAAGAAAGTTGCTATTAATAATATATCTTAATTGCATTATATGCAAAAGAAATATTATAGAAAAATCTTTATATAAAATAGAATTACTCTAAAAGATATAAGATTGTTAATAAATTAATAGTATATAGAGCTAGAGTAGATTTTATATAGATTAAAAATACATATTTTAAGAGCAATTAAGTACGAAAGAAATATAAAAAAATAAAATTAATAATGTTAGATTATTGAAAAATAACAAAAGAAAAAGAGCTATTAATAATAATATTGCTAAGAAAAATTATATACAAAAAAAGAAAATTGTATTAATCTCGAATATTTTATTTATATATCTTAATATCTTTTGCTATAGTTTATATTTTCAGCAAATCTACTACTATTAATACAATTTATATTTTATTAATTGTATATATATTAACAAGCAATCGAGTAAAATATATTTTAAATATAATATTAATTTAAGAAATAGCTGTTGTCTAGAATACTATAACTTATCGATTGCTTTAAACTTACTATTTTAAGTATTAGATTTAAATAAAGTATCTAAAATAATATCGACAATTCTAGAATCTCTACTTAGAAAGTGCCTGTTGCGAATTCTACTAATTTGACTATTAGTTAACTTAGAATTCGTTTAGCAACAAAAATCTTAATATTTGCTTAATAGAGATTCAATTTTAATATTCGAGATACGCACAAACTCTTGCAATGCTTCGCTTACGTCTCTATTTGTTACTTGTTTACATTATAGTAATTTGTATAGCAAAATCGAACAATTCGTAAAACTTGTACGCGCAAGTTATATGTTGATAGAAATATCTCTAAGTATAGTAATTGTAAATTGCGCTCGTAAATTGCGTTCGTGAATTGCGTTTATAGATTGCGCGCGTAAATAGCGCTCGCGAGACTTAGCAATATATATAACAATACAAGACTAATTTTAACAAAGCGTGTGTCAATTACGCGTCTACGTCTTCTGCTAATTGCAACTTAATTCTGCGCTTAGTTATATAAAGCGAGTACAACAACATATTAGCTAATTTGACTATTAGTTACTAATAGTACTATTAACAAGGATTCCGGAATTGTCGATAAAAACTATACAATTTTAATATTCTTGCAATATTTTGTTCAAAGATTTGAATTATTTATCTATTCGAGAAGTTTATCGCTATAGCTAAACTTCTAGTTTTCTTATTTTTTACTATTTATTTGCAAATTCGAAGCTTAATCGACTTCTTAATACTATATTAATTGTATTATCTCTACTATTTTTTTTAACTTAATTGTTAAAGTTTGCAATTAATCGATTTAAAATTTCTTCTAATTTTTTCAAATAATTCTTTTCGACAACAAGTTTTCTCAAGATTATTTTCTATATCTTTAGTATATATTTTTTTATATCTAGTGCTTTCGAGAGTTTCGAATTTAAAACAAATAATTTGTTAAATTGTTTACAACATTTTGTTTAACTTTAACTGCAAAACTTTTTTCTTTTTTAAATTTTCTTATTTAAAGTAATTAGCTATTTTTTCGAAATCAATTCGACTTTCTATATTCTATTATAAATTTCGATTCTTTACTTGTATTAAATTTAAGATTCGAATATAATAAGCAATCTAAATATAATAGATATAATTGCAATATACTAATAAATTCTACTATATTAAATTTAAAAAAGTAATTTGCAAAGTAGATTAATGTAGTTTTAAATCTAATTGCGTCTTTTCTCGACAATATAGTAGTTCGAATCGATTTGTTTTTTATTTATTTTTGTCGACAATTCGACTTTCTATTTTGGCTTTTGCTTAGCATCTATTTTTGACTCTAATATTTACTTCTAACTCTAACATTTACTTTTAACTCTAGTATCTACTTGTAGATATAGATATTGTTGTCTACTAGCTCAAATCTATTGAGTAAATTGCTCTTATTTCTAGATTTATAATAAGTAATAACAGCTATATACTTTGTACAAAGACAATATATAATTTTTACAAAAACGCAGTATATTTAGTATAATTTTATGGTATTAATTCGAAATTTTTATAAAGTTCTTTATATAGAGCTCTTCTAGAAACTAGATCAAATTAATAGTAATCGAAAAAATAGAATTTTATTTAGCTAAATAAAACGCAAATCAAGAATTAGTATATATTAATTTTAGCATACTATTATATATTATTGCAAAAAGATAGTTTTTTAGCAAAATATTTAACTCTAGACGCGCTATTTGCTCGAAAGACAAAGTATAAACAAAGCTAAAACTTTCTTAATACTAGTATTCTACTAATTTACTATTTATATTTTGTATTTGTCTAATAATATTACAAGCAAATATAGTTAGCTTTTTCTCTATTAGAATTGTTATAACAATTAGCAGCTATTTCTATTCGATAGTTTATTATATACTTTTTGCAACTTTAAGTCTAAATTTGATTGCTATCTTAATTTAAGTAACTTAAATTTAGCTATTTTTGTTTCTCTAATAGACAAAATATCTAAATAGATTTAAAAATTTTTATATTGTTTCAATTGCTATCTTTTTCGAATTTTATATTCTACAAATAAAAAAAAGTTTTACCGAGCTAATTGTTTTTGTAATCGAGTTTTGTAAAAATATTTAAAATAAGTATCGAATAAATATAGATTAAAAAGTCTTTATTAATTATCTATATTATAATTAGAAAAAACAAATTTGAACACTAGTTTATATTTATTTATATTAGTATTAGATACTTAATTGTCTCTTATCTAAAGAGCTGCAAACTTATAGATACTTCAAAGTATCAATACAATATCGACAAATATATTGACTAGATAGTAACAAAATAGAGAAACAAGACAAGTTTTTAAAATACTAGTAGATATTATATTGATTTATTAGATAAAATATAAACGTATAATATTTTGCAAAATCAATAGATTAAAAGAATTTAATTCGAGAATTTTTTTTATTATAGCAATATTCAATTATATTTAATTTTCGCTTCTATTGTATTCGATTTTAAAACTTATATAGAATTTTTATAAATATTTAAAAAAAACTTTCTGTAAAATATTAAAAAAAAGACTTCTTCTCTATAGAGTTTAGAAAAATATTCGATTATTATATTTAAAAAAATTTGCAGAAAAATAGTTCTTTAAACAGCTATAAATAAGTTTCCAAATTACTATTTTTAGTTTGTTGCTAATTTCTTGTTAGACATTGTGTTTAGACTAGATATATTTAATTGTAATATTATAACAAACAATATATAAATCGAAAGTAAAATACAAAGTCGATTGTTGTTAATAGTAGAAAAACAACGATAAAAAGTAATTTACAATAAAGTTTCAAAAACTACAATATTAAAGACTATATTTCTAAGAACAAAAACAATCAAAAACAATTAATATATTATTTTTCAAAATTTTCGAGTAAAACAACAACTATTATTAATATATTCTGCATTTCGTCAACAGTTAATTTTCGACAAAACAAATAATATTGCTACTCTAAACAATTAGATTGCAAGAAATAAGAGAATTATATTTATTTACAAATAACTATCTTATTAACTTCAGATATTAAAGCAAAATTGCTCTGCTTTTTTAGCAAAGCGCATAATAAAATTTACAAGAACAAATAGTTATTTATTGCAAGAGCTAACTTATTACAAAGATACTCGAGCAACTAATATAAAATCTTACAAGACAATAGCTGTTCTATATATAAAATTGAACAATATATTAAAGAAAAAATTTCAAAAGCAAGTAGACGCAAAGTCTACTTTGCTAAGCTATTAAAGTATTAATTTTAATAATAGAAATATCGAGAATATTGTTTTCTAATAGCTTTTATCTTTATTCTATTTTGTAGAAACAAGCAAGTTTAGCGCTAAAAGAAAACTCGATTTGACTGGAGTATCTAATTTTCGTTGCGAGATATATAGTAGACCAGAAGTGTTGAGTTCAGACATAGCAATTTTATTGAGCTAGTCTTCGTTGTCCACTACCAGACCTAGACCCCACCTCAACCCTAAAGTGCCAGGACTGACCATAGTCTAGCAGTAAAGGTAGATTCCGTTACATCAACATTCTCAACCCCCTTTGCTAGATCAAATCTCGATATTTTTCAATTATTTCTGAAGCAAAACTCGGCTCGATCAGATATACAGATCTGATTCTCAATGTATGTGA
>JAABUW010001931.1_pt1 | contig 32726 bp, 33 predicted proteins | sample 5560081 | NCBI WGS metagenome assembly JAABUW01 (sample SAMN10711882, study PRJNA513363) | rock metagenome | isolation source: Antarctica rocks | place: Antarctica: Victoria Land, Knobhead sud | reverse complement strand
ATCAGGGGAGTAGCGACGGCGAGGTAGCGCCAGCAAGGCCCAAAGGGGAGCGTTGGATTTGGGCCTAGTGGCTCTTGGCAAGGGGGTCAAATAGTCTCAACTCCATAGACCTTCCTAAATAACAACAACATCCATTCTGAATGTCAACGGGAAGTGACAAACCCGCCTTTGCTTCCTTAATACTTGAAAAGGAAGATATGCAATGGTCGGACGCGGGAGATCTTGTCCGCAAAATTGGAACCTAATTAGCGTTTAGCCCTAGCCATAAAGGTCGAGATCAGGCTGTCAACGACCCCAGGGACTTGCAGTTGCCACGCTCATCTGCTCCCTGAAGATTCACCTTTGCTGCTCAAGAGCCTTCTGAATCATTACGTCCATTTGGAGGCTTTGAATTTTGTGTGTACTTTACGCTCCTAACCCCAAATGGGCGAGAATTCCACGATCTATGAACACGATGACGCTCTCTCCAATGTTCGAACTCCCCAAACTAACACTCTAATCTTTTCCCCAGACTTTTGATTGTCTAGCATGCAGGTAACAAGCCCTTCATACGATCCGCTATCAGCTCATCCAGTGCAGCTGCCCTTGCCAATCTAGGTCTTCCTTCTGTAGAATACCGTAATCCCCTGCTCATCCTCATGTATGACCTGACCTGGAAACTCATAAGCGTCTGCAAATCGCGGCACTGGCATTGGTGGTGGATGATCGAGCATTTGAGCTGGTGCCTGCCATGTCTCAGTGTTGGTGGGGAGATTTTGATTCAGACGTTCCAGAAGCTCTAGCTCGAATGGATTTAACTCCCTATCAGGCTGTGTTTGGATATCTGGGAAGTCGGATGTGTACTCGTCATCGTAGGGCTGGTGGTCCACAGCATCCGCAGCAGCTGAGGCACTGCTTTGGAGCGCTCGTTCACCCATGTTCGCTGGCGTTTTCGACCGAGGTGTCCTGCCTGGTTGCATCCTCGCAAAGTTGCTCACGGAGATGTAGAACTTGGTGCGGGTGCCCTGTGAGGCTTCTTGAAGCCAGCGGAGGGATCGCCGTGTCTCTGATATGCTTCACCAGATAGTATTAGCATGTCAAATTTCGTTCATAGTGCAGGTGCCTAACATACAAGCACTGGTAGCTTCTGCTGTAGCTCCTGAGATCGTCCATCCCACTGCTGTCAATTGTATTTCTGTCTACCAACACTAGAAATCTGTATCAGCACTAAGTGTGTCAAAGCAGTAGTGAGCGCGTACGATTGCGCAGCCGAGTCCAATGCAGCTGATCTTCTGCGTCGAGGCCTGGTGGACATTGTAGAGGAAACTCATCGGCCTGATTTTGATCTATTGCTTAGCAAAGCCATCAAAAGCATGGGATCAGCCTACATCATCTGTCTCACTGCGCCGTTTTCTTTGCTTCTTAGGTAAAGCATTCCCATTCGTAGTGGAGTCGATAGCAGATCTCGATGTTGGGTTGAACTCAGACTCGATGTCTAGATCAACGTCCTGGTACTCACGACTGCTAAAGGGTGAATGGGCCGACATGTCAGTCTCTCTACTGATAAAAAGCCTGATCAAGGCGGTTCGTTTGGATTGGGATGACCAGTGCTCTGGATGTTTCGTGTCTTGGTCGGATTGGATAGCAGCACGGTAGACGTTGGAGCAAGCTAGCAGGAGAAAACACGTGTAGTCGAGAGGAACTTAAAACTACGTGAAGTAGACTGGTGTTATGTAATGCCTCAGATTAGCCGATCACGACTAAAAGCGCGTGAGGCTACACTTTCGGCAGATATGTGGGAGCGAGAGCGCCTACTGAGCTATTCATGAGCGGCCTTCTTGAAGTACCGATGGCTGTCTCGTAAGAGGTTGGACAAATTTTGGGGCACAGAGATGGGTATACTCACCTAGATTCCCTAAATCGGGACTAAATGGGTTGCAATCGATGGCCCCTGTACCAACGTAATCCCGTTTTGTGCGATAATTGTGACACATCAAGCAGAAAACGTGGCAATTTTACTCTATGCTTGGCTTTCGAGCGAATCTCTTGCTATTGGAGATGGAGCTCAGAAGCAGAGATCGATCGTAGCGGGTATCTATTTTTGTACCTTCACCATTTCTTGCACTCTCTTCTTGCCGCCAGATCACTGTCTTAACCCTACTTGCTTGTTCAATTAATCAACACTTCCCGGGTCATTTGCGACGGCCTTCATCAAAGGACTTTGCGCCGACTGCATAATTTGCCTGTGGCGCGGAGGATCAGAGCTACTTCGCGGCTCTAGTCTGAGCTGATCATGGATCGTACCCAGCATGACTGTTATAGCAATTCACATAGCTCGTGATGTAGTTGTGTGACTCCTCTTGAAAGTGTTAGGCTTCCAATGTTCATTTGACGAATGCATATCATGAAAACAGGAAGTGATTACTGATTTCGACACATTCCTGATCAATCCAAGCAGATAGTCAAGAACCTTGTAAGAGCGTAGTGCTGGCCAAGTCGATTTTTGGTAGAGGATTGAGTCCGCGTGGGTGCAGGTGATTGCATTTGGGTATTCATCAATATACCATGGACGAAAGAGTTTCAGGTAATATGTTAAGCATCCAAACAGAGCTTGTGGGAGGTAATCAACCGATTTGAAATGACGGCTAGGAGGCACTAGAATGCTTGCCAAGGAAGTTCTGCTTCTTTGGCTTGCCCTGTCACCCCATGACATCGATACGATCCTTCTCAATCGACAGCTGTACGATCGCATGACACTTGCTTGCACCTACCTTCAATAGATTCGCTCACGCTGGCAGTGTTCGCAAGTCGCGTCCTCTAGCACTCAAAACCTCACCTTTCATCCTCCTGACCCCCATAAACGTAAACGGCGTACTCGTACAACACGCAACAGTCCCCTAAAGAGTCGACATTGCTTTCCCAATCGGTGATACTTCAGGGCTGCACTCAGCTCTTACTTTCTTTGCAGCACCTTCAGAACGTTCATCATCAAGGAAATTATAGCCTGAGCTCAAGCCCGTGTGGGCGGCCCTACTTTCTGCGTTGTGAGGTTCTACAGCAAAGCCGACCGTGCTCATCGACGTTTTACCAGAGAGTCGCAACACGTCAAAAGATGTCTAAGCAACTTGTCTGAATTAGCCTTCCTCCCCATCAGGCACTATCCCGATCCTTTGAACCTGGAGGTGCTCTCCCGCATCCGCGTTACGCCTTTCTCACACCTTCAGACTTCTTTCGATCGCCTTCAAGTGCGCCAATACCCTTCAAGAATCTACTCACACGCACGTAATCACTATGCCGCTGGGAGGAAAGAAAGTCAGTGGCAAGCCTACTTTGGTGGTGAGTTGCGACCGATGCCACCCATTGTCATCAAAGCCAACTTGATGCTTTGCAGGATCTGAGATGGCTAGAAGCCCCCAAGCTACTCCAAGATGTCCAAGGCGACAAAACACAGCTCCAACGTGAGATTCGAGAGGCGTGGCTGCACACTTCTGAGGCAGTAGTGCGAAGCAATCGTGAGGACTCCGTCGACTTACTTTCTCAGACCTTTGAATTCGCACGGGTCGATTGGCAAAAACGTGAGCACGAAGTCTGGGGTGGGAAGTCCATTCTCGTTGCCTCCGACCAGATGTCTTGCGCTAGAGATGGCCCACTCAACAAGAAGGTGGAGCGACTGATCAGCGAGCGAGAGAAGCAGCAGCGCACAAGATACCCCCCTTCGGAAGATCTCATCAAGTTTCGCATGGCCCAGCTCCTCCTCGTCCCACATGTCCATGTGAAAAGGTACAAGGGCATATCCAAATTGGCTCGCTTCGAAGACAGCAAAGACGAAAAGCGTGACGCAAGCGCAAGGGATTCCTCTCTCCCTTCTTCAAAGAGGATCTGCATAGTCTGTGGTGGAATTCTGAGGATCAAGCGGCTGCCGCTGCGGACCTGTTGAGAAAACCCCCAGAGGAAGAAGCAGCGATGCAGCCCATTACGGGTTGGATGCATTTGAGCCAGAAATCGATCTACGACCTTGCCGAGTGGGATCTGATTGCAGGGAGCAATGAAGATATCCTGCCCAGGACACCAAGAAACCTCATACACCTTGGAATCGATAAGAAGCATAAGACAGTTCTGTTCCGGTGGCCTGGAGCTATTGAGGCGCTGCTCGGCGAGGAGACCCTGACCGGATTCCTAGAAGATCTCGACACCTTCGCCAAGTACCAACCTTGCCCCGCTGAAGACTTCCAAAGACATGCACTCAATGCCAGATGGCTACGAGAAAATCCACGATTTGACCAGCAGAGAATTACAAGCGCTTGCCAAGGTGTCTGGCATTTCGGCGTGGCCGACGATATAGGCGAAGGCCCGGACTCAGTCAGACCAAAAGCAGACTTCATATTAGGGAAGGTGAAAGAGAAGTCTGCATGTGGCAAAGATGGAGACAAAGGCGATGCAGACCTGGTCAGCGTTCGAGACCAGATGATGACAGAGGGGTTATTCGCAGCTGTCACGAAGGCGACGACGTTCGTTCATGGAATCCTCGACCCCGACCAATTCCAGAAACAGCAGGTGGCAATGCAACAACTACAGCATATCGGGGGCGTGATGAGGACTCCTGACGAGGGCTACAGTATCGAGGGCGTTTTGAAAGGCGTCAAAACCGAGTCCCATTGGGATACCAGCGACGTGCCGGGTGGCTTAGCACTCTTGACAGGTTTCGGAATCAAGACAGTTAAGACTGAACCATAGAGACCATTCCAGGCATCAATCCTGATAGCTTAGGCGGCGATTTTTGCGCCTCGGAGCTGGGTGCCAGAGTCTCGTTTGAACCGGTTGACATTATTGCCGTACAGGGCCGCGATGCACGATCTTCACAAATTAATGGAGTGGTAGCCGACAATATTCAGTGGTTAATCCATTCCATGAGATGGTCATGAGAAGGGCAAACGACATGTCAATAGCGCAAGAACAATTTGACCAAAGGCGAGAACACGAAGGACCACGGCGCTAGAAGTCTAGATGAAGACCAGGCCGAAGAGGTGGATGGTGGATCTGATGAGGGCCGTGATCAGGACCCTGGAGAGGAAAAAGAAAATCTGGGTTGCACCCTCAGTAGCGGGGAGCAAGAGGGCCATATAGAGACAGAAGACGTGTCGACTGCCGCGGGCGGAAGCATAGCGGACGCCATTGCTCTGGACGAATATTTGGAGGCTGAGTCGTGGGAGAAGATGAGAGCGCGACTAAAGAAGCGTCGAAGACTGAATGTGGTGGTAGACTCTGACGATGAGTAGAGAAGACGAAGGTAATATTTCAATTCCAGCGCTCGCTTGCGCACTGCTGCTCCAGAAACAAGGGCTTCTTTCTACGATAATGCTGTGGGATACATTGTCGAATGTTGAATGGTATTTCTGTACTTGAAAGGGAGATTAGGTTGAGTCTGTTGTGGTTATGGAATCCGTCCGGAATCTGCAAATGTCAGACAATGAAAGTGGTTCTTCGTTACATTCGAACCGCTTGCAGAGCCTATATCTATCCTTTTGTTCGCCTACCAACTGTATTTCAAGTAAGCCCGGTAAAGTTGAAGTTGTGAAAGCAGTTAACAGAAAAAGACGCCTGCCGGATCAAGATTGGACGCCACCACTTGTTGGCCGCTATCACCAAATTCTGCATTTTTTGTTAAATATCCACTAGCATCTCTCGATTACGAACATAGCCAAGCAATCGCATCGTGGGCGGGGGGGGCATATCACTGTCGATTGCAACTTGTCGAGGACAGGGATGCTTCTCGAACGGAGAAGTCTAAGTGCCAAGCTTTCCTAAGGCCGCTAGGGCTAGCGTACCCGCTAGAAACTTTCCCATCTTTCGAGCAGTTTTTGTCTATCGCCAGCTCTCATTACGTGCAGCGCAGATTGTAACTGCTGCATTGCTTCTCTTCCAGGTCATCTTTAGATATCACACTTTCTGCTTACTCCTCTTTCTGACTCCAAGGCCACGTTCAATGCTTCGATAATTTCGGCAATGGCTAACATTTTCGCAGCTCGAGGACACATCCTAACCGCTACCTTGGGGAGAGAGCTTTCAGACTCTGCCTCTTACTGTGGTCCCTGCGTCTATGATCTAGAGGAAGGATCTTACCCCGAAGACACTATGGTACCATTTCCATGCTCTGAGCCAATCGATTGCCATCCTTTTCCTTCTCATGTAGTATTGAGTGGAATCGTTGATTGGATATATCTACGGATCATAGGGCCCCTTAAGTATACACTGGTCCCAGCCACCCCTAGAAAGGGGTGGCAGGTAAGGAGGTTTTTGTTCCTACTTTCAACATCTAGAACCAATGATGGTATTCGCGGGCTATAAATCCTTAGGATCAGCCGATACCAGCTCATTCGATGCCAGTATGCTCTCCTGATTTACTCTTTCTTCTATAGAAGACTGTCACACCCTGCTCATCTTCCCACAAGATCTGACCTGGACTCTCGTATTTTTCGGCAGGCTGTGGTACTGGGTAGGCTGGTGCTAGTTGAGACCCACCCAAGAAAGAAGCAGTGGATGTTGGGTAGCCAAACACTACACTCGGGGGTTTGGTATTGACCGTTTGACGAGACGTCGCTGGAACGGAAGGGCCTTGATTCAATTGGTCTAACAGACCTTCCTCGAAAGGGTTCAACTCGTAATCGCGCCGCACCTCAATATCTGGGAATTCAGGTTCGTAGCCATCAGCGGAGACTTGACCGTCCATGGTATCGCTATCGGCCAAAGTGTCTCTGTCAGCGACTTTTCGCCAAGATTTCCTATTCCGTTGTCTCTTTGGAACCATCGATGGTTGGTTGTTGCCCTGGATATAGAACTTATCGCGTTTACCCTGGGAGACTTCTTGAAGCCACCGGAGGCACTGCCGAGTACGTGATAGGCTGTCAGAAGCATTTTAGTTTGCAATCAATGGTTTGTGAGGCACTCTTGACATACTAGTTGCTAATGGATCTTGCGGTTTTCATGTTGCTCTTCTCAATGCTACCTCTGTCCATCAACACTACAATCATCAGTACCGAGCAACGTATTGCTACGGAGAATGAAACAGTGGGATCTTACAATTCCAAAATCGAGTCCAACGCTCTTGGTCTTCTAAGCCTAGGCCTGGTGGGCATGCGCGAGGAAATTCGTTTGCCTGGTCAAGACATGTTAGTTGAGCGGTCATTGATGTAGGAGTTAGCGGCCTACATCATGCGCTACCGTACGACATGATCTCCCCAGCTTCCTGATCCGGGACTTAACAGCAGTAGAGCCACTAGGAGCAGAGTCGAGAATTGAGTCGGAGTCAGGCTGATCGTTTGAGGCAAGATCATGTAGATCAAAGTCCGTTGAGTCGTGCTCCATGGAGTATGAGTGGCCTGACATGTCTCGACGATATCTCTGGTTTGACATCTGCAGGTTGGCTTTTGCTCAAGACAGGGTTGAATGTCTTTGTGCTTTACAAGTCTCGTGTCATGACTATTAGCCGCCGAGAATTTTATACTGGAGGAAAGTGTTATGGTAAAAACCCTAGATGAAGCACGTGCCGTAGGTTTGTGTTGAACGACGTCTGTCGAACTGCGTCTGTCGAACTGTGTTTTGCAAAAACTCAATGTGATGTGTCCCGTGGACTAGTGGCCGTTAGTCATGAAAGTGCTGACCACGACCCTTGGGTGCACTCTAAAAATTGAGCTCATTAGTGTGGAGCAGCCCAGAATATTTTCAGCCCTTCAGATACTGCTTTAGTTCTAAATAAGTGCTTACATATTAGTATTGGAGCTGCAAGGCTGGGACATATCTCTAAATCACAACAGACCACATAATCACATTTGTAATGATGAATTACCGTGTCTGGTTTGTACCGCGATGTCTCGTTCCTCCTTGTAAAGCTGCTTTGACTTCTAGCAATTTGTGCCCCCTTTCATTGTGTGTAGGAAAATTGATAGAGCTAGCAAATGCGCTACCGTGGCCCCTTTTTACTCTTAAACCTCAGGCGAGTGTACTTATTAAACTTCAACATCGTAGGTTTGGTGTCTTGATTGAATACAACAAGAAAGCCACTGTACTCAGACTAGTTGAACTCCCCGAAAAGAAATATCGACCCGCATGTTAATATCTTAGCTACATTCTGACATAAAGGTGCTTTCATCCTAGATCATCTCCACAACAACGCTGGAGCTAAAACACTGTAAATGGACAGCCTTTCAAGATGGCAGATCTTTGTGCACCTTGCTAAAGGGCGAACAAAGACTTGGACTCTCTGGGGCCTTAAGGGGGCTCCGATAATGGCATTGTCTTGAGGCGTCGAGCCTTTGTGATATTGGGAAGTGTCGAGCAGATTTCAACACTTGCACATCCACTATCTCATATCTTATTCCAACCTTTTGTCGACTTCTGACATCACCTTGGACATCCAAAAAACCGCGATCAGTATCCAGAACCAGACAACACTTCGAAATCGATGAGAGAAAATCAATCAAGCACACTCGGGAAGATGTTTCCATCCACCCCACCACTCTCTGCAGAGAAAGCACATGCGGATCGTCAAACAACGTCAACTACAATCACGACCAGTTCCACGACTTCAGTTGCAGATACTAGGCCATCAACACCCTCGATCCTACCAGCGAGGCCTCGACAGAGCAGGGACCGCTCAATGAGCCCTACGCAGATGAAGTTACCATATCGAGTGCGCGATCCCGTCCCAAAATCCGAGAGACGAACGGTGGTATGCTCTGTTCTAGGCTGTCGATCAACAGTGGTGCATCAGCATCCCCCAGCAAGACAACACTACAGTCCAAGAACCCCAATAGACCAACGAGAGGAAGTAATTTCTCCGCGTATCTCCAGCGTAATGATTCCAGAGACCGAGGAATGGCAAGCTGCGCAGCGCAGGCGTGGAAACGCTGGAAACCAGGACGCGTTGAGAACAATTGATAGGAAATCCGACATTATCCCAACCCAAATGGCTAGCGTTGCCCTTCAGCAAAAGGTGCCCAATGACTGCGACCTAACACTTGAGGAGGCAGAAGAGCTTACCAGAAAGCTGAGGGAGGATATTGCGCGAGGGCAGTGCGACGAGTCGCCTAGGCCGGGTTACATCAACATGCCACAGCAAGATCCTTTTGACGGTCAGTGGTACAGTCGCTGCACCTTTCGTGACAACAATTACGGGATTGGGTCGGAGGGAGAACCAGCAAGGGGGCGAAGGGGCGCTGTGGTGGAATTCGGTGGGTGGTTGCCAGGTCCTAACACTAATGACAGTGGCAATGCAGCTCTAACCAGTCCGTCTGGTACACGATCCTCAAGCGAGCTACAGTATCCTACTGACAATAATGGTGCTGACTGGGATGGAGCAGATAAAAACGGTGAATCGGGTCAGAGATCACCCCTTATGAGATCTCCAAGATCTGTATCTCCGGTCATGATGTCGCCCAGGTCTAGCTCACCAATAATGATGTCGCCGACTACATCCCCTGTCATAACCTCGCTCGTCACGCAGCCCCCAGAGTCGCACTCGTACACCGGCCACGAAGCGCTCATTCAACCCATGGCGAAAACCACACTTCAAGAAAGCCCCACGCCAATAGTCGGGTCAGTCACTGCAAGCGACTACACTTCAGAGCTATGCATATCGATGCAATGTCTCGTTGGGCATCCACACCCAGTGGGCCGATACCTGGCGCGAGGCCATGTCCCAAGAACCTGGAATGACCATTGGGGCCTCTCAGATCCACCAGATGAGATTTGGCAGGCATGGGTTCGGATGGAGAATGGGACGGCCCGGGAATGGGATGAGATAGCTGTGTATGCGTTTTCGGCGTGCCATTTCTGGGATGGACCCGAGGCTGGGAATGCGGCTGGGGAGCGGTTGTTGGGGAGGAGAGTCTAGAGGTCGAGACTTGGGAACATAGTCCATGGAAGTCTATAAGCTGGAGATGAGGGAGATCGTGTAGTATCTATTGGTACTGCAAGTTAGCAGGTATGAATTTTGTTTTCAAACACAGGGACTAGTTGAAGATGTGTTGGGAGGGCTTCGACACATTCGTATATACATAATTTTCACCTCCTTCTCCACATCCCCCTTCGGCCCTTCTTCAAGCTTTTTCGTAGCTCAACATCATTTTGTAACAGCCGATTCCAACCACCTTCGGCCCTTCTTCGACCTTTTCCGTAGCTCAACTTCATGTTATAATAGCCGATTCCAAACATCGCCCATTTTCACGACATCAAACACATCTAGTCCGACCCAATCCACTGGCCTCCCCTTTTCGCGAAGACTTTGACACCATGAGCCATCGCGAATGCGGTGCAGACGCTTCACAACACTCTATGAAAAGTGCTCCAACAACAACCCCAGCAAGGCCAAACACTCGTTCTCCGCCAACAACTTCAAGGAGACTGAATCAACGCCGAAGTCATTCTAGAAGCCTAGAAGAGGTAAATCTCCCTTTTCGTACCCGCCAACCAGCATCAAGAACGGTGTCGCAAGTTGGACCGCCGTTACCAGCACTCAACACGCTTCCATCATATCGAATTAATAAGGACGAAGAAGAGCGACCTTTAGCTTATTCGCCCCCATTGCTTTCACCGGTGCATTCCAACCTCGACAACGCGGCTTCTGTTTCAAAGTCAGGAGGCCAGTACACCTCCCAGACCGCCACTCCCCACCCTCTCCCCAACAAAACAGCATCTCACTCCCCCACAAGCAACTCCAACACCGCCATCCTGCCCTAAGTAAGAAAACCGTATATACCCTCAGTAACCAGCCTCTCAAGTCCTCATCCAACACCATTACCAAGGGCCGACAATCAAGACCTCTGCACCGCCCCAAATTGCCTGATTGAGCATCCGCACGCCGAGGGTAGATACCTCGCGCGCGGTCAAGTTCCAAGAACGTGAGGGGAGTATTGGGGATATTCTGATCCTCCGCGTGAAGTGTGGCGGTCGTGGACGAGAATGGTGAAGGTGGGTGCGGATGAGTGGGATGAGGTGCTTGTTAAGGGATTTGGGGAGGGCCATTTTTGGGATGGGGATTGAGAGTGGGAGCTAGGTGGTAGAGAATGGCGGTTGAGATAGTGTTGAGATATTAAATGGAAAACCGTGTACGGGATGGGAAGGTGGACGTGGTATCCTGAATGTTTCTGGGATCAGGTCGCGAATCGCTTTTAGCCTCTGCAAAAATGGGTACAGTCTGTTCGATTTTCCTTCGTTAGCAGGTACAGCAATTGACGAAAGTGAGTGCCTGTAATGGCACGTTAAAAGAATAAATTGCAAATGGAATTGGTTTTGGGACTCAATTGGTGCCCCTTGCGCAATACTACATGAAGCTGTCTACCGTTTAGACTCGCTCCAATGAATCAGACGCCTAGTTTCCGAATACTGCTCAAACAACCCGCTTAACCTGCAGTGCACATGTTAGCCCAGACCCCCAGATCTCATGGAACATAGTGCAAACATACCTCAAAGAATCGTTTCAACCACCAGACCTGGAAGATACCTTCTCCAATCAGGACGCCCAGCTGGAAAATACTCCACCATTTCACTCTTGCGTTCGTGCTTTCAGCCGTGTTTCGATGGATTCGCTCTCGGACAATGATATAGGACTGCTCGTCTTTGACTTGGTTGAGGAGCTCGGTGAGTTGTTTCACTGTGGAAAAAGGCTTCCCGTTAGCATGATAATCCTTCAGAGTCCCAAGATCCTTTTAGCCACTTCTTCCAATGTTGTTCGGTGCTCTCATCACATCCACGGGGCCTCTGATCGCCTAATGTCTCGACTCTTCTCCATACTCTCTCGTGTATTGAATACAGGTACGCACCTTCCATTTCCAAAGGATCATTGGGCGCCTCGCTCTCAGGCACATAGACAATACCGTGCACATTGAAGCTAACCTCCTTCGTGCTCGCTGACCACGCCTCGTTGCTGAAGCAGTAGATATGTTTGCCATCATTGCGTGCATCGAAGGAGTAGTCAACTGATGAGACGGCTTTATTATTCACGAGGTAGGTGTTTGTTGGGTCTTGGATCTGTAGGACCGGGTTGAGCGATTAGCTGGACGTATCAAGCAAGGTAGTATAGAGCCAGAAACGCGGGTACGCAGGATGTAGCAGTATAATTTTCGCTCAAAGGAAATGCCTATCCATCCTGCTATTTTGTCCCCGATGCTAAAAGCCTATATCTCCTTGAAGAGTCCACTCACCCAGAAATCTATCTCCAGGTTCCCTGCGCCTCCAAATTCCCGATCTCCAACTTGGAAGGTAACGGTCATCTTATCATCTTTGTGTAGTACTTCATGAAAGCATTCCCTCGAATGCGCGCCCATCTGTATGTTGTGCGCGAGGGACGTGGTAAGGAGACACGTAAGGGCGCTGAGGATAAGGGGCGAGCGCATGTTGGATGGTGGAGGAGAGGAGAGAGGGCGATCGAAATATCGGCGAAGGCTTGTCAAGCACTCTAGATTGTCGAAGCAGTCGTGATTGCTGAGGGTTCTTCAGAAAAATGGTGGACACTTTTCGAATGGTAGGGCTGACATCGGTATATCGGAGTTTGGGCCGTCGTGTTCGTACGAAGTCTTTCGTGTATTACGAAACTCACAAGGCTCTACAAATATCATTGAACTTGGTCCTATAAGAGAAGTGTATGACCCTCAAATTCTTGCTTGCTGTAGACAATAGTCGCATGCTTATGAAAGGATTCAATGGCAACAGAATGAGTCGTAGAAATGTAGCCATGTCGGGGTTCCCGCCAAAATATCGAAGCCTATAGTGAATGTTTACCTCGTCACGATGCAACAACACAAATTCACTCTTCAGATGATGTTTCCACTGCCTGGATGTCGCTTAGCGGGTCCGAGCTCTCACCTTCTTCCACCTCGACCTCAACCACCACAACCCTTCGCACTCCTCATCTGCTCATCGAGCTCACCTCAACGTTATCAACTCAAGCAATCTCAGCATCAGCCATCCGCAACCATGCCATTCAATCGCGCCTCGATCAACGACTGGAAGACCAAGCCTGGTGATGTGAGGTTCCTCGACATCTTCGTGGGCCAAAACCAGCTCGATATTCGTACAGGGCATATGATCCGCTCCAAAGCCAAGAAGGTAAGCAGCATATTCACAACAGAAGACACTCCTTCTTCTGTCCCGGCTTGCCAGCAGTGTCTTAGCCGGTGAAATTTACTAACGTTTGTTACTGTCTGATCAGAATGGACATCCCTTTACCTCTGATACCGAGACAGGCGTCACCTGGGCGCCCGTCGAAGACGCAGCTATTCTAGGCATGAAAGCCCGTTATAGGTCGTTCCGCGAGATGAGCAAAGTCTTGAAGAGCAAGGTCGAAGAGCAGATCCGCGAGCGTTACCGTGAACTCCAGGAAAAGATTCCTCAGGAATACAAAGTCAAGCAGGGAGAGGGATCAGCCAAGATGGCGGCGCAGTACAAGAAGGACCAGGCGGATTTGGAGGAGCTCGAAGCAGCGAAGGAGGCAAAGGAGGACAAGAAGTCGGTCAAGGAAGACAAAAAAGAGGACAAGAAGGAAGGTCAGAAGAGTTATACAAAGGAGGCTTTGGAGGATATCAAGGCGACCGAGGCCGACAAGGACGAGGATATCAAGAAATTGAACGGAAAGCCTGTGATCTACGTGAAGGACGACGGCAAGGATGATTTGAGCATGTCAGAGGTAGGTCCTTCGAGATCCCAAAAGCTAGTAGACAGTTCTAACGATCTCTCGGTACAGCTCGGTATGCTCTACATCATGAACGCACGATTCGAGGAGAAGAAATGGGTCGCGTTGGCTGCGAAGTTCTATGATCAGACTGGCAAGCGTGTCCATGCGGGTATGCTCAAGCAGCAATTGACGAATGCGTAGGATGCTCCGGTCTTTCCAAGGGAACTTGAGCAAACCATTGTATCTAATCGGTGGTTCATAGTGCCAAAAACTTCCCAATCTGAGGATTGCTTACGCCACAAGACATGCAAATGATGGGTTACTAACCGTTCGTCTGTCCCATTCTTGATAAGAATAGCCATTGCGGGTGTCTGCATACTCGTCAAAAAGCCTTACCTTACAACGTACCTTACATAGGCATCGAATAAAATCATCTGCATTCATGCTTACTGTCATCCTTCACCGCTCTTTCTCCAATGGAAACAACCGAGTCCGCAACGCTACATTAGCTGCATAAATTCAAAACATTTCGTGCCGCCCCAGTCTGAAGTCTATCATAAGAGTGAGGCTGGTGACGAGTTGTCCCCTATGGCAAAATTCTGAAGATGATGATGGATGAAAGGAGAGGATGAGAGGATGAGTTGTGGTCAACAAGCAGTCGGAGAAAGATGCCCAACGCCGGGTAGTTTTCAGGCCGCTAACCTGGGCTGCATGGAAGCGCAGAGCACGAGCTGCGATTCGCTAGCAGCAAGCCATCCTACGGTAGCTAGCTTTCCAAGTGTCAGCTCTAGCAGTATAATGATGCTTTCGCCTCATCTTTCGACGCTGTTGTTGAACAGCTGTCTATTGAAAGCTACACCATTATGATGCTGTCGCAAAACTCTTCTCAGGCACCATCTGCCGTCTTGGGCTGCTCATGGACCCAAAGAGTCTGGGCCTGGACAGGGATCTGCGAGGGTTGAAATGAAAGCTCCGTCTGACACGTATGCAAGCGTGGGTTCGTCATGCAGGACCAACTCAATCGTTACATGGGCTGGCCACCACTATGCGCTGGCTACTGATATATACAAAATGTCTTCTCCCTAACTCTTAAACGCGTTCCGAGTCCATATATCTCTTCGTCAATTGCTTTGGGAGTCGCCAATTGCCCGATAACAGAAACCGTCAATGTCTTAGCACCGAAAACACTAGAGCTTCCCCAAACATCCAAAAAGGCGGTCACGAATTCAATCGTGGCGTCGCGGCTCTGTCCGTCCCTCAATGAACTTCCATTTCAAACAGGACTGCCGAGACGAAGAGAGGCGCATTGACCTCACAAAAAGTTTCTTCTGATTTCTGATAGAGACCGCTTCGTGCTTGATAATCCGACGAAAGCTCCCTCCGCACCAATTGAGCGCTCAATGCCTCTCAAGGCCACTGACCTGTACAGAATACATCACCACAAAAGCTGTTAGACTCTTGATACTGGTGTAGGATAATTGATTGGGGGATAGTCGCTGTTTTGTGTATCTTGTTGTAAGAGCCGCCCACGCTGTACAGAAAATTCCTATCACTGATACAGAGTAGATCCAAAAGCCAATAGTAGTCGCGACACCCCAAAGATCCTTGGTACACCCTTCCACTGTACAAACACCACATCCACAGCTCTGTTGAGTCAAAGACCAAAAGTCGAACAAATATACCAATCAGCACCCTCAGCGCATCCAATTACCTAGCCCGGATATCTCACCAATCGTGCCAATCACCCAACTAGGCCCGCGGTACCGGCATCGTCATCGTGCAAATCACACCGCAAAATACTACATCGAGCTCATGATAGGCGAAAAGTCTGGAAGGACAACGTCAACTCGGATTTACCTGCTCAGGCTCAACGGTTGCCGGCAACGATGAAGGCCTTGGCCTGTATACAGCTTTCGTCATCCTCTCACCATCGCTGTACGGGTCATCCGAGAGTGGCCATACATCCCATTGAGAGTGTTCCAGGATCCAGGCGCGCTGCAATAGGTGAGCCCATACCCATTGTGTGCTACAAACAAATCAGCAATAGAAAATCTCCTTACATTTTACATCAATACCTCTGCATTACCTTCTGCACGGATTGAGCTCGCGAAGGCCAGCCTGCTCAGGGCTGGGGGAGTCCGACGCTTCACTTTGTTGCGATGGCTTCAAATTTTCCGAGCTAATCCGAAAAAGCTCTTCCAGACCATCCCTAAAATATCCCCCTCCGCCTTGTTGATGGCCTCGTCGGAGGTCGATCAGAAGTTCCTCGGCCGCTTCGCCAAAGAAACAAACCGAACCTATGCCTTCCTCTCCTCCAAACTCTACCAAGTCCTCGGCCTCTCCGCCCTCCTCTCCAAGAAACTCATCCGCGCGCGCCGCCTACGCCGACTCGACACAACACGCGATACGAAGTCATTACAACTGTACCACCACATAATATGGCTTGCAAAAGAAGGGCTGTGGATACTAGAAGAATACATACTGCCAATGGTACGGAATACAACAATCTACGAACTCAAAGTCCTAGCCTACAAACTCCGAGCAAGCTTCTACCACATCTTCGTCCTCTTCCACAACCAGCCCTCCATCAACCAAACCGCCATCCCCAGCTTCTCCCCTATCCTCACCGCAGACACCAAAGGCAAAGCCAAAGCCACAAACCGCGACTCCCTCCGCTCATCCCCCCCTCTCGCATCCATCGAAGGCGGCCCCGTCAAAGTCACCGCCCAATTACCCCCCGGCCTCGCTCCAATCTCCATCCCCAAACCCTCCGCCTCCTTCCTCCTACCAGCCGAGAATTACATCCCAAAAGCAAGCGCCTTCTTCGAATACGCCTCCGCCCTCTCAGACGCCCACCTCTCCGGTTCGCATCCAATCCGCCTCAGCGTGAAAACAGAATACGCAGCCTACCTCTACGACTGCCTCCACGACGGCGACGCATCTCGCAAACTTGCTCAGTCAGCGATAAGGGACGTGTACAACGCAAAAGAGGGAATGGACGATGATATGTTTGAGGATGCGGCTGAGCTTGTGGGCATACTGGGGAAAATGATGAAGAGGGGCTTAGGTGGATCAGGTAGTCAGGGCAGCTCCAGCACGCCAAGAGGAGAGAACCGAAGCACGCCAGCCACTACTCCGAGGAGTACGCCAAAGGGACAGAAGGTGGACGTGTTCTCGAAAGAGCTGCCTGAGCTTCCTCCGCCTGGGAGACGGAGTCCGAAACGGACGCCGCCTGAGCCAACTAGGTTTGATAGGAGGAGCCCAAGACGGGCATCACCTGAGCTCGCTAGGGCTGGCAAGTGGAGCCCGAGGAGGACATCACCATAAACAAAGAAAGGCATTGGGGAGGACTGTACATTGCAGGCGCAGGCGTTCAAAAAGGAAGGTCTTGGGAGGCACAATATTGGAGTTCCAAAAGGCTTAATTCTGCATTTCTCATTCTACCACTGTTCTTTTTATCAATAGGCCGCTTGATACCCTTCTATCCTCATGCGCTAATAGACTAAGTCAATTCCTTCTCCCATTACCATCAAACTCCTGAAGCAACACTCCACAGAAGCTAACCCCGAGCTCCAAAAGAAAACTCCACTCGCCCCTCTCCACCGTCACGTATGGACGTATTTACGCCATACTCACTGCCAGCAGACTTCCACGTATACTTTTCCCTCGATCAAAAGACATGCAATTCGTCCTACCAGCCAGCCTCTCAACCAGCGGTCGAATCCTCTCATGGCTCGGGATTAGAGGAACTCACCCATCACAGCATCACCAGTTATCCCAGGCCAGGGTTCCTAGTCACAGACTGTTGTGCCCTCAATCAACACACCGGCACATACTAACACCTCAATCAACTATCAGCTTGCTTGCAGAGATCAATGCACAGAGTGTAGAAAACATTGGCGTCAACGAAGAAGTACGAACTGGATACGGCAGAAAGAAGGGAAACGACCCATAATTGCGGCGAAATCGCCTCATTCGTCGAAGGTGTAGCAGGGGACATTGATCGGCGATTATACACCATCTCGCTTTTCGTTGGGATCCAAACACTGACAAAGTCTGATTCGCTCACGCATCAGCTTCCCATCTTGGGATCGGTAGGGAACGGGGAAGGAGTATGGACCCGTTCCTGCAGAAAGTCTCGGAATACCCTTTTAATGATACCTGATTACAATCGCTCCTCTTCGTACATGTGCGCAATTCGGCTGAGTCGGAGAGCGGGTCCTCGTCTCGCTTTTCGTTGTCGTTTGGACAGTGGCAACGCCTGCATGGATTCATTCTTGTCAGGTTTGTATATGGGAGGGGTACGGAGGGGGGAGAGAGTACGGAGCTGTCGAGGCAGAAAGGAGCCCTAGGACACCCGTAGAATTTCCAGAGGTCGACACAGTCGATGTCGGTTTTGCATGTTTCCGGTTTGGCTGGCGTGCCGCTCATCCTTGTATGAAGAGTGGGAGTGGAAGGTAACGGGGTTGCAGACTTAGATGAAGAGTCAACGGTTATCCCAATCTAGGGTGTAGGGGATAAAGAAGCAGAGTTTATCCATGTCTACTCACCATACACCTTGTGCAAGAAGCACGCTGGGCTTTGATATATATATTATATACACCCCTAGATAAGGATTGGTAAGTACCGATTTCGCTCGGGGAAGGGAGCAGGGCCGCTTTGGAGGGAGCGTGGGGGAGCAAGGGAGAGCGCTGGGGGAGCACAGAGGGAACAAAGGGGGAGCATGTAGAAAGGAGCCTGTTCTGGCCCCCCGTACTAACAGGGGCGCAGCACTGAATTAGCTGCCTCGTAACCGGCTGCACTTTATATAACAACGTTCGTAGACACTGTTGCCGGGCTCAGCCTCCTGCTGCCTAGACTCGCTCCTTTGCCAGATACCTGCGACTGATCCCCTTCTGCTTGCCTTCCTGGGACAGAGAAAGCGTGTAAGCGCGCTTTAGACGCCAGGCCCCAGCGAGTCGCCCAGATCCGTGTGCGCACCTGGTCAGCCCAACAATATCACCATAGTGGGCCAAGCTCGTTCTCAGGCCACCAGATTACATGAATGAACTCCTATCATCCTCGAGGATAGAGCTGAGGGCTGCTATGGTAGCCACGAAGGCTCAGCCGACTAAACAGCTCGAAGACGTGGACTAAAAAGCCAGCTCCTTCCCATGGAGACTGGCCCCGTCCAGCATATGAATAGCACAATATAGACAGTCTGTGAGGTGGTGGAACCTGATGAATAATTCTGACTCAATAACATACCATGACACGCAGCAACAGAGGCGAAAACAAAGAAAGTATCTGGCAATAGTGATAACGTCTTGACCATCGCAATTCATACGGAAGTCTCTTACCGACAGGCCACTTATAATTCAACGCAATTAAAGATTGAGCTAGAAAAGCCACCAGTATTGCTGTCACGGAAGTACCGCTTTTCCCTTGTCGCCTTCTAAATGAACATGTTTTGTTTTTTTTTGGGAATGTGGGTGTTTAGCTCTGCTACAGCAGCATGTGTTGTCCTTCCAAGTCGAGGCGTCTTAATCTTTGAAGCATGTCTAAAGCTTTTGCCCGCCAGAAATAAGAAAGGAATCTTTGCAAAAGAGTTTCCTGCATCGTCTGGTCTGGAGTGTCGAGAGTCTCTTCGGAATTCCTGGAATTCCGGAGACTAAGGACCCACAATAGCCACTCGTAGTCATGAGGTGTGTGAGTCAACGCAAACATTCCCAGCCAAAAGCCACCTCTTAGCGTTTTTTGTGCGAGGAGTTTCCAATAGTGATAGTTAGTCCAGAAACAATCCAGTCTAGCCCGAATTCCTCGCAGGTATCGGGAGACCCAGCCAGAGACAAACCAGGCCGAGAGAATAAATAACACGAGACCAGCAGCTGTGGCAATGACTACCCAGAATCGAACCTCTCCAGTGCCAAATTCCGAGAGGTTCATGCCGAAAAGTGATGTGATGAACGATAGAGGAATGAAGAAAAACGCGAGAGTGGTGATCCTTCCCACACTATCAGCGTACTCGACAGACTTGTGGGAGTCCTGTAAAGAAGCGAAAGATGTACAGATGCTGTAGTGACGAGTAAGATTGTCTTGCGCAATTTCGATCTGTTGCGTGATGTCCCGGATATCATTGAGATATAAATCAACGTCTGGCCTCCAATTACTTTCCCCTGAGTCTGAAATGCAAGTTGCATTGATGCTGCGGATGGTGCTCCTAAAGGAATCGTAATGTCTCTTCAAGGTGAGGGCATGCAGAGGAAAACGATTGTTGCTCCTTCCTGGGCTCACCGACTGTAGTCGACATTCCTCGTCGCATCGCCTGATATCACATGCCGCATGATTGGACCGGTGACTGATATACAGCTTTAAGACTGGCAATACCACTGACAGCGGATGTCGAATCAGCATTCTAGTCTGCTTTTGCTCATACGAGAGCAGTTCTGTCTGGAGCACTTTATGTCTCGAAGAGTCTTTGCTGGTCTTACGACGACAAGAATCACGAGTACGCAAGCTCGGTCTCTGAAATAAGAGTGCATGTTGTGATGTACCTTGCCCTTCGCTCATGATTATAAGGACTGTTCCCCGTATGAGTATACTACGTTTGCTGCTGTTTACGGAAGATATACCTGTCTTTGGAATTTGGTTTCCCAGAATGCTGGATTCAAAGATGTTGAGAGACGTATGATCGAAAGGCCAGAAGCCGATCTCGGGAGTCGAGCAAGTGGAGAATATCGGCTTGGGACCATATCCAGATCCGAGCTTATCTTTCTTGGCCAATGCCTTGAAGCTGGGTGCTTGATCGAAGTGTGCCCATAAGAAGAGCGGATCTATATCGTATAGAAATCCGATCTTGTTGATCATACTCCTGGCAACATCGCCGTATTGAAAGCTTAAGAGTAAGACTCTAAGCTTTACATGTACAGCGCAGATACTCAAGCTCGGGGCCCAATCAGAATCCGTCGCTCTGAAGTCTTGACAGTGTGTAGCATCATCTGAATAGTCAAAGATGGACAGGAATGTTTCGGTGTCAGGTTCTGGCTGTTGCAGAAATTTTAGCAACCATCCGTACTCCGGCCATTCGGGAAGTAACGTCTCTAGATAATTGGTGTAGGAGTCGAACGTTGTTTGAATCTGGTCTGAATTGCCAGTCGTGGGTAATGAGGCATTCACAGTCACTTTAGGTACCAGGTCACCTGGTGTGGAAGACATTGGCTGACAAGCTTCTGCTATGAGGAGACCAGCCGACTTATCTGGATCATGTCAAGAATGGAGTAGTTTCTTCTCTGGTCAAAGAAAAACGGATGCTTATTTTCGCTTTTTTGAAGCCAGACATGCAGTGACGGCGATGTTGCAGATAGTGTTGGACAGGCCCAGATAGTACCAAATGTAGTCCACCTAGAGAAGCGGCTATGCCAGGTAGCCAGGCGGGCTTAAGGCATAAAGAATATCGGCATCGGAAGCAACACCAAAGCCGTTACATTTTACTGTATAATAAGCGCCCGCGCTAGCAAAGCCGCCACTTACACTGCCATGCTATTATGACCTCTTGCATTTCGACGGAGCATTTTTGTGCATGAAAAAGGCTGCACTTTCCCGTATTTTACCGGGAGCGTGGCTGTGAATATAAGTCTAGGGAAGGCTGCCCCTAACCTGAGCGGCCACTTGGCATCTAAGGAGCAGGGCGGACAGCAAGGTTTCCTCGGCGCTTCATCAAGTTTAGAAACTAGGTAAGACACTTGTGAGTCTCTTCGCAGTGATTCAAGAATTAGATAGCGCCTCTCTAAATATCCCGCCCTCCCCGAGAACATACAAAGCTCTATCCCTGATCTTCCTCCTCCTCCTCCTCCCCCTACCCCTGTCCCTGCCCCTGCCCCTGACGTCCTCTAGTCGATATCCGAAAACACGATCGCCAAATCAAGGGATGGCGCTCCCAAAGATGTTGGGGACCCGTTCAATCCTAAGCAAATAAGCTCCAAGTTTTGATGTAGGCACAGAGACACCTTTACACATACAAAATGAAACATTATTCAATTCTTGGGCTCTACTTAGTCTCAATAACCATCGAGAATAGATTGAAAAGGTGTTCGTACGTGCTGACGGGAGGTCAGCGTCGAAGGTCACGTTATTCGCTTCCTATGCAGTACATACCCTATACTGAGCTACGAGACCAGCAATCCTAGCGTATCCAAAAGGGAATTTAATATATAGATAATTAATTTAATATCTTGGGTATATATTAATATATTATTATATAACGATTAATTATAAAGTAAATTAAAGAGGTAGATATAATATTAATTATAGAATTAATTATAATCTTAATTATAGAGTGAATTATAAAAGTAGTTATAAGATTATTTTAAAATATATTTCAAAATATATTATAAACTAATAATGAAATTATTAAAGAGTATATTATAAATAATAGTAACTTAATAGAGGTATTTAAAGATATATTATAAAATTATTATAAAGATATTTAATAATATATGAAATTATTTAAAGATTAGTTATAGAGTAGTAATATAATTATTTAGGAGTATATACTATAAGGTAATAATAAAGTTATTTAAGAGTATATATTATAAGGTAATAATAAAGTTATTTAAGAGTATATATTATAAGGTAATAATAAAGTTATTTAAAAATAAATTATAAAGTAGTAATAAGGTTATTTAAAAATATAGTATCGGGTAGTAAGAAGGGTATTTAGGAGTATACTATAGAGTAATAATAGGGTATTTCGGAGTATATACTATAAGGTAATAATAGGGCTATTTAGAGATATACTATATAACAGTAATAAGGCATTTCGGAGTATATACTATGGGGTAATAATGGGGCCATTTGGGGGCATACTATGGGGCAGCAATGGGGCATTTCGGAATACATACTATGGGGTAATAATGGGGCCATTTGGGGCCATACCATGGGGCAGCAATAGGGCCATTTAGGAGCACATACTATGGGGCAATAATGGGGCCATTTGGGGCCATGCTATGGGGTAGCAATGGGGGCATTTGGGAGCAGATACCATGGAGCAGTAATAGGGCGATTTGGGGGCATAGTATAGGGTAGTAATAGGCGCATTTGGGAGCATAGTATGAAGCAGTGATAGGGCTATTTAGGGGTATACCATTAGCTAGAATTTAGGAAATGAGATCACGTGAGGAACCTTTCTTAGCGACATATTATAGCCAATCATTCCTAGCGGCTGGGCGGAAAGCTTAAGATGTTCTAATACAATATAGACTAGAGGGTCGCTATCTCCGCAAGGAGATTACGGGGGCGGTAAGGCTTAGTAAAGAATATATAATAAAGTTATAAAATTAATTAATTATATATTCGTTAAATATACTATAATATCAATATCTTTTATAATCTAAATATATATAAATATAATATATTTTATTTCTATTAATTATTTACTCTAATTATTTAATTATTTATTTCGAAGTCTATTTTGAAATAATTTATAGAATTTATTAGAATTTATATTAATTATAATTATTAATATTTAAATAACTTAAAGATTACTTTATTAAAAAAATTATACTACTCGTTAATATAATAAATATATTTATAATAAATATAAATTTATTATAATATTTACTTTTAATATAATAGATTTTAATCTCTTTATATATTTTTATTATTTATTATCTATATAAATTATAGAAAGATCCAGAGATTTTATTCCTATAAATTTATATAATATTATAATTTATAAATTAATTATTAGTTTATAAAGTCGTTATTTCCGTAGAGAAATTACGGGAGCGATAAGGGTAAATTATAAATATATTATAAAATATATAAATTAGAAACGATAATAAACTTAAAGTATATTTATTTATTTATTTATTTATTTATTTATTTATTTATTTATTTATTTATTTATTTATTTATTTATTTATTTATTTATTTATTTATTTATTTATTTATTTATTTATTTATTTATTTATTTATTGATTTATTTATTTATTTATTTATTTATTGATTTATTGATTTATTGATTTACTTATTTATTTATTTATTGATTTATTGATTTACTTATTTATTTATTTATTGATTTACTTATTAATTTAGTATTGATTTCTATTATAATTATTATTATTTCTCGAGATTCTAAACTACTTTATATAATTTTCTAGATATTCTAGATATATATATCTATTATTACTTTTCTTTAATATTATAGAACCTTATTTATTATTTATTATTAATACTATTTATTAGATTTACTTTACTTTTTATATATATTATTTTCTTTTATTATATTTATTAGATTTCTATAAGATAATTAATATATTATTTATTTATATACGAAATATATCTAGAGTAGTATTTTAGTTATATTTAAAATAATCTAATATATTATAATAAATATAATTAATCTAGTATTTTAATATATTTAATATAAATTCTTAATAGATTTTTATTATTTTTACTATTTTTACTACTTTTATATCTCTTTTTTTCTTATTAATAGTAATATATAATTATAAATTAATAAAGTAATTATTATTTTTAAATAATTTCACAATATTTTTTTAAAAATTATCTATTTATTTATAAATTATAAAACTATTTTAAAGTTAATTCTAATATTTATATATTTATTATTATTTTAGATATAATTTTTAGAATTCTATATATGATTATTTTATTATAAAATAGTAATTATTACTAAATAAATATTATCTAGATTAATTTTAGTATTATTAATAATACTTTTATATAATAAATAAATTAAATATAATATTAATTCTCGGTATATCTCGGAGTTTAGATTAAATCATAGTAAATATCTAGATTAAATATATATATATAAAATATAATTCAAAGAAAAAGAAAGGAAAAAGAAAAGTCTTTCTTTTCTATTTATATACTTTCGTACGTCTCGAAATAAGATCTTAATATATAAAATTTATATTATTTTAATATAGAAAGTTTTACGTTAATAATATAAATACTTAATACTAAATTTAATTTATATATTAGTTTATTATATTATATTTAATAAAATTATCTATATATTAGTTATTACTTCCTTATATATTTATTTCGTATTTATATATATATTTAGAAAGAAATAGAAATAAAGATTAGTAATAATATATAAATTATTTAATATATATTTATTACAAATTATTCGAGTAAATTTTATTTTATTCTATATTATATTTATATCTATATATATTTATATCTATATTATTATAAAGAGTGAAAATTAGAATCTAATTTATAAAGTAATATAGAGAATATATAGAATATAATTTATAGACTTATTTTATTATTTATTTTATTATATATTATATAAGTTTCTTATTAATTTTCTAATAATAATATTATCTTATTATATATTTAATATATAAATAATTATTTTAGTATCTCGAGTATATATTAATATATTTAATATATAAAAATTATTTATAAAATTAATTAGAGAGATAGATTTAATATTAATTATAAAATTAATTATAATCTTAATTATCGAGTTTATTATAAAAGTAGTTATAAAGTTATTTTAAGATATATTTCAAAATATATTATAAACTAATAATAAAATTTATTAAAGAGTATATTATAGATAATAATAACTTAATAGAGTTATTTAAAAATATATTATAAAATAGTTATAAAGATATTTAATAATATATGAAATTATTTAAAAATTAATTCTAGAGTAGTAATATAATTATTTAAGAGTATATACTATAAGGTAATAATAAAGTTATTTAGGAGTAAATATTATAAGGTAGTAATAAGATTATTTAAATATAAATTATAAAGTAGTAATAGGGTTATTTAAAAGTATGATATCGGGCAGTAATAGAGGTATTTAAAAGGATACTATAAAGTAGTAATAGGGTATTTCGGAGTATATACTATAGGGTAAAATAGGGCCATTTGGGGGCATATTATGGGGCAGTAATAGAGCTATTTGGGGGTATACCATAAGGCAATAATGGGGCCATTTAAGGGCATACTATGGGGCAGTAATAGGGCTATTTGGGGGCATACCATAGGGCAATAATGGGGCCATTTAGGGGCATACCATTGGGCAATAATGGGGCCATTTAGGGGCATGCCATGGGGCAGCAATAGGGCCATGTAGGAGCACATACCATGGAGCAGCAATGGTGCCATTTGGGGGCATGCCGGGCCATTTAGGGGCACACTATGGGGCAGCAACGGGGGCATTTGGGGGGCCATGTTATGGGGCAATAATGAGGGCATTTGGGGGCATAGTATAGAGCAGCAATGGGGGTATTTAGGGCATAGCATGGGGCAGTAATGGGGGCATTTAGGGGGCATGCCATAGGGCAACAATGGGGGCATTTGGGGGCATGCTATAGGGTAGCAATGGGGATATTTGGGGCATAGTATGGAGCAGTGATGGGGCTATTTGGGAGCATAGTATGGAGCAGTGATGGGGCCATTTGGGGGCATACCATTGGCTAGAACTTAGGAAATGAGATCACGTGAGGAACCTTTCTTGGCGACATATCATAGCCAACCATTCCTAGCGGCTGGGCGGAAAGCTTAAAGTGTTCCAATACAATATAGACATATATTAAGACTAGAACCTGTTAGAACGATCATTTAGAAGCTACGTACTACGTCAAGTGAGAACTCCAAGACCTCCGTCCTGCTTGCCGGTTCATGAGATACTACTTAATAGCGCAATAAGGGAGCACAGGGAAGCACAAGGGAGCAATCGGGAGCAGAGAGGGAGCATTGGAGAGCAGAAAGGGAGCAGAAAAGAGGACAAAATGGTTCTTAGCGCGGGAGCAAAGTGGCGCCGCTAGAATCAATAAGAAATTACATGTTAGGATGCTATATATATATGAGGGAATACAATGTAATGAAAAAAGCCAAGCACAGAGGATTTGGACTAGCCAGCTAGACAACAATACACACTACATCGGCCGATGATCGGAACAGACAAAGCAGCACAGGAACAACTGTCTCAATGCTGATGATGTGTGCCCATGCGGCCGAGCGCCGGAATTGAGGCAACATACACGAAAGCAGAGGATGATGAGAGACTTGACACGTCAAGGTGACAGACCCTGCAAGTTGCCAATGATACTTGATGTAGAGTAGCAGGCAAACTGGTGGCAGCGATTTTAGCCACGGACATCTTAGGGCGTAGGCAGAAAAGCGGTATCCACTTGAGTGTGAACACTAACTAGGACTCATGCAGCGAAGGGAATTATGCGCTAGGTATAACAGTGTTGCTCTAGCTATGATACCGTAATTCGACAAAAATTCGTAACGATGTTGGGTATCTTATGCAGAGAAATGAAAACGAGTCATTAAATCAGAATCTCACAGCAGCATGCACCCAGCCAAGAGACATACACCCCAAGCTAAACAAACCCAATGCACTCCCAAACTCTTTTCTTGAGCCCGAGCTGCTACCTGCTTGATCAAGCACCGTACCACCATTGCTTGTAGAATTCGCCTTCTTACCCCTAGTGCTCGATGTAGCCGTAGAGTCGGAAGGCTTCGAGGATGTGGCGCTTAGGATGATGACAGGCTCAGAGCTCGCACTTTGACTCCACGAGGCCGGTGGCGCCAAAATGAATGGCGTGGTAGTCGCCGCTGCCGCTGCCCCACCACTACTCGTAGCAGCCGCAGCAATCTTGTGCGCCCTGGTCAGTCCCGTCGCCGTCACGGTATCAGTCTCGGTAGCCGTAGCCTTCGCGCTCGCGGCCGCGGCCGCCATATCATCATCTGATATCTTGTATTGCGTCTTCGAACAGGCCGTTTGCAGGGCACCGAAGGGAAAGACGAGGTAGCCGGCTAGAGAGGTATCGGTGCATTGGTTCCGGACACATGAGATCAGGATGGGAAGGAGGTTGGGGGTGGAGGCGAAATGGCATGCACCTTCAACGGGCATCAGTCAGCGTTGTGTTTGATAGTAGCTATGGTATCTTGTGGGCTGTCGGGCAAGGATACGTACAATCGAGGTCAGTGTCGGTACATTGGGGCCCACGATCTTTGATGCAGGTTTGCCAGCAGGCGGGTAGCGTGTCGATGAATTGCGCGGATACTGCTGACGCCAGTATCATGCAGCCAAGGGCTGTCCTTGAGAAGATTTGGAAACGCATGGCCAATAGTACATCAAAGTTTGGAAAGGGTATACGCAGAATGTACGGAGTACGCGTACGAATATCAACGATGACAAACAAGAGGCCACTTCAAGATTTGGTACGGTCGCCGTTGACGCCTGCCAGCAGGTGTACAGAAGCAAACGACAAGAATAGAGAAGGATGAGGCCATGCTGAGAGTTTTGGTGGTGTTGGACGAGGCTCAGGGGCGCCGTAGGAGCGCGAATGGGGAGTGCAGCTGGGCGGAGCTTCATTCAAGCCAGTGTTTCGTTTCACATTCATCTTCAGACTACGATGGCATTGCTTCAGAATGGTTCACTCGTCCCCAGTCGTCAGATGTTGCCTTTTACAATCGGCTGTTGTTCCGAGTCACGAAGACGGAGATGTTGAATTGTCACGCGCTAGCGAATTGAGGTCAGTGTGCTCTACGTTTAGCATCATTTGCTCTACCTATTTGCGATTCATTCACTGACACCTTCAATGTCCTAAAGTACTGCTGATTACTGGCTAAAGCAAGGGAAGACTCCGAGCTTAAATCTTACGCAAGGCACGATACTCTTACTGACCAAATGCTCATCATCGCTGCCATCCAGATCTTCCCCTTTTTCTGGATGTAAGCAAATCTCAGTGCGCGCGACTCTCTCAACAGATTTCTCTCCTCCCTCGTCCAAGCAATCCTCACATAAATATCCATGTCCAGCAAGTAACAGTGCACCCCTCTCCTTGTTCTCCTTCTTTTTCAGCTCTCGCAGTTGCGAGTACAATTTCAAAAGCCAGGCCAAGAATATTATGTCCCTGGGCATGTCCCTGCGCATTTCCATAATCAACAACAAAACACACCTCCCAGCGCACAAACAATAATAAAGCCAGTCATGTTAATCCCCATTTCCTCCACTTTGCAGAGCAATTACCTCCAATGTTCGTCTTTCCTTCCACAATCATTCCACTCTCCAGGCTTGAACGTCCAATCGGTCCAGTTTTCAGCGCCCATATCACGAAGACCGCCCCAGTCAGGGCCAACCAGGGGCTTATTGCTTTCTTCGCCAAATCCAGTAACGTCAGAAGCGGCATCTTGGGCGTCTGTATTTATTGACACTAATTCGATACCCTCAACTCTCCGCTCCCCCTCCGGATTATCAGTACTCATCCACACCATCACCATCCTCTCTGGCCAAGACCCATCCTCGAGTTCGAAGTCGCTTTCGTCAAACCGTAGCCCCTCCACCCTGAGCTCGAGCAACATATCCTCTGCGCTTACAGCCATGTAATCAATAGTGATAAACCAGCTCAAATCTCGCCATACTCGTTTCTAGCAACCGTCCGTATTCGTCAGGCGGTATGGGATATATACCATCCAATCTCTTCCGACTTATGTTGGCTGGTACTTGATGGGCAGTGAACGGCGGCGCGAAAGGGAAAGGTTGGGACATATACATCGGCGCACGCCGTTCGTAGTAGGGCAGGTAGATATAGAGACCATTGAGGTGGAGTGAGGGTGGGATGCCACGAGGCGCAGAAGGGGCTAGGGTGAAGTTGCGGAGCTGTAAAAGGGTAAATATTAGCTCGGTGCCCGAATACATTTTGTAGGAACGGTTGTACTTACGAGTGCATTGGACCGGGGGGGCTCTTCCCACTCATCGTAGGGATCTGGGTAACCATGCCGTAAGCGAAAGGGGCAATTCGGTTGAGGCCTGGGAGCACTTCTCGAATTGGTGGTGCTGGTGCTTCGGATGCTGGGGGCTAACAAGGGCGATTTGAGGAAGTAGAAGCTGTCACGGCTAGTATTGACTTCATCTGTTGGATCCATAATATTGCAGACCTAGAGTTGGTTTAGCGGTCCGATCCAGATTAGACTCTACTAATGAAGGCCGAGGGCGTGTACTCCGTATGGCAGATTTCGATTCACCAGACTGGGTCTGTTTTATTGCTTTTGTGTGTTTGCCTCGCGCAGATTTCGGGTATATGCTGAATCTATCCTTCATGGATGTGTGAATTCTGAGCAATTTTGAAGCGTATCTCCATGTTCTCGCAATCTGATTGTTCTCTACTCTGATTGATTTCCATCTCCTACTACAGCTCAGGTCTTAGCAATGATGTGCGATTACTATGATTACGTGCTTTGTAGTTCACATGCGTTAAAGCGCTTCTAAAAGTCATCGGCCTGCGTTAATATCTCGATCAGTCTTTCCATCCCCTCCTCTTTCCAATCCACTTGACTACATAAACCAACGCCAAAAGCACCGGCACCTCAATTAACGGCCCAACAGTTGAAGCAAGCGCTTGGTCGCTATTTGCCCCAAACGTCGCCACCGCCACCGCAATTGCTAATTCAAAGTTGTTGCTAGCAGCAGTAAAGCTCTGCGTCGCAGAAAGCTTGTACCCGAAACCCAGCTTATGTGTCACAAGCAATGTGAAGAAGAAGACAATACCGAAATATACGATCAGTGGTGCTGCAACCCGGACCACGGATACAATCTGATGGACGACTTGATGGCCTTGCGACGCGAAGAGGACGAGAATGGTGAAGAGGAGACCGATGAGGGACCATGGGTTGAGGTATTTGAGAAAGGTATTTTCGTACCATTGTGGGCTGACGAGCTTTCGGATCGCGAAGCGAGTGAGAATTGCTGCGCCAAGAGGAATGCCTAGGAAGACAGCGACGCTCGTGGCTACTGTTGAGTACGAGACGTTGACTGTGTTGCCTGATCTTCCGATGACGCTGATGAACAGAAGAGCGAGTGGTGCGTATAATACCATCTGCAGTACAGAGTTGATGGCAACGAGGATTGCGCAGTATTCGTTGTCGCCGCCTGCGAGGCCAGTCCAGATGAGTACCATCGCTATGCATCTTGCTAACCCAACCAAGATGAGACCTTCTCTCAAGCCCTCTTTATCTGGCAGGAAAGCCCACGATAGACCCAGCATCAAGAAAGGCGCGATGATCCAGTTGACGAAGACGCTGAAAGCGATCTGTATCCAAATGTCCCTCTTTCGGAAAGCGTGGTGCAGCGTCTCGAACTTGACTTTGCACAGAATTGGGTACATCATGATTAGCAAACCTATCGCAATGGGTACTGAGACCCCAACGAATTTCCCTTTCTGAAGAGCTGGACCAGTATTGGGGACGAAGTTTCCCAGAATGATGCCAATGGCCATGGCGAGGAAGATCCATAGTGCAAGGAAGCGGTCGAGAAGACCAAGGGATTTGTAGGCTGAGACTTTAGTGGTTGACTCTGAGCATGCCTGCTGCTTTTCGACATCTTCGACGGATGTTTGTGGATCGCCACTGGCGGCGATGGGTACTGCCTGGGACGTCATATCACTGGACTCGGAATTTCCATGGAGTTTCTTCATTAGGTCGAACATGATGGAAGCGTTTTCGAGTATTCTTTTCACTGGAATGGTGCCGTAGGAGACGAGGTCTATGTTCGTAGAACGATTCTGGGGCAAACGCGCTTCTCTATCGTTCAAGTGTTTGTAGTTAATAGTCAAAGGTGTTGACAGCAACTTAGGACCTGCACAATGTCAATAACGTGTCCAATTTTTGATGAAAGCGTCGATGAGTGTTGTATGAGATAGAGACCAACAAATTCAACGGAGAAGGACAATATGAGGGCTCTCTGGACTTTCCATGGAATTCGTCAAAAGCCACAGTGACATTCTCCAAGGCCATGAATGGGCAGGAGCATTGGTAAGGACAATGTCCTCGAATATGACGCCGAGAAAAGAGTTTCTTACTTCGACCAATCATATGGAAGCAGTGACATCGTCTTGCATTAGTCATCTCAACCGACATCGCTAGTCTGTGCTTGCCTCAGTCCCTCAGACCTGCCGAGCCACCGCTAAGCCCCTTCGGGTTAGCTCCCGTTTACTAAGCCTCTTCGGGTTAGAAATACTAACTTCGTAATTAAACGGCGGTAGGTCTAAGCGTAAAACCCTATATTTTTATTAAGTTCGTATTATTTTCGCGGGCCGCTTATATAAATTTTTCCGTTAACTTTTTTCTTCCTTAATAATTAACTTTACGACGCGATCGTTATTTAATTATTTTAGAATAAGATTTAAATTAATCGCGCGCTGATATTTCTATATATACTCTTTCGAATATAATTATCTATAATACTATTTATCGTATATATAACGAAATAAATATAGGTTATCTAAAAATCCTTAATTATAACTCGAGTTTCGATTATTATCGTAATAATAATTATTTATCGCTAGTTTTTATTCTTTATTATCGGTAGGTCCCCTTCGTTATAGAACTCTCCGCGAAATATATTTAAGGTTAAAATTAATATTTATTATAATAGTACTATATATAGTAGGCGATTTCGCGTTTACACCTATTATAGTAAAGATAAATAATTTATATAAGACTCTAGATCGAGAGTATATAAAAGGCGCCGCGATATATTACTTCGGGGTCGAGTTTAAAGAGAAGTAATATAATACTTTAAATATATTATTAAACTAGAGAACGGATTTAATCTTAATTACGAAAACTAGATTTAATAAAAGTATCGTCTTTTAGGTTTTATTATTAATATTTTTACTTATTAAAGTAGTATTAATTATTATACTTTTAAATACTTTATTAGAAGAGTAATACGAGAAATTAAATCGTATATTTAATTACCGATTCTTCGTTCTAAACGGCGATAATAATAAGCCCGTTAATATTATAGCGATACGCTCCGGTTACTTTACCTACGGTATAATAACTAAACGCGATTTATAGATAACATCTACAAAAGTGCAAGCGACTCTGAGAATCCTGATTTGCTCGGAGCGCTCAGGCCCGCTCGCGAGCGCTAAAATAGCTTAGAGCTAGGTAAGAATTCTTAGGCCCGCTTAGGCCCGCTCAGGCTCGCTCAGGCTCGCTCAGGATTATTTAGGATTCTTAATACCGGCTTAATATTCTCAGGGCCGCTCAGGGCCGCTCAGGGCCGCTCAGGATTATTTATTTACAT
>JAABUW010001923.1_pt1 | contig 32788 bp, 5 predicted proteins | sample 5560081 | NCBI WGS metagenome assembly JAABUW01 (sample SAMN10711882, study PRJNA513363) | rock metagenome | isolation source: Antarctica rocks | place: Antarctica: Victoria Land, Knobhead sud | reverse complement strand
TAGATTTTGTAGATACTTAATTGATACGCGATTTGCCAAGATCTAACCTCGCACGTTGTTAAGTCTTACGGGCGCGATTTACGAACGCAATTTACAATTATTATGCGCACAACAAGAGACGTCTTCTTCGACGCATAATTTACGCGTAGAAATCTTACGAATTGTTCGATTCTACTATACAAACTACTATAGTATAGACAAGTAACAAATAAAGACGTAAGCAAAGTATTGCGAGAGTCTATGTGTATTTCGAATATCAAAATTGAATTTCTGCCAAGCAAGCGTTAAGACTTTTGCTGCTAAATAGACTCTAGACTAGCTAATAGTTAGATTAGCAAAATTCGCAACAGGCACTTTCTGAGCAGAGATTCCGGAATTGTCGATATATAATATAATTTTAACTTTATAAATATATAATTAGCTTTCTATTGTTTTACTACTAGATTGTAATTAAGATTTTATTGTAGATAATTTAATTGAGTTAATAGTAAAGTATTTATAATATATTTTTCTTTATAAGATTTGTTAATAATATTATATTAATAGAGTAGTTTTTAATAAACTTCTTATTGTAGTTTATAAAATCTAGAAAAAATTGAACTTTTTTAATATTTTTATTCTTTAAGTGTTTATAGTTTTTTAAAATCTATATATATTCTATATTCTTTGACAATAAATTTAAAAAAGTTAGTTTTTTTGAAATAAAATCTATATTTCTATATTTTAAAGTATAGTTTATATATTTCTCTACAATATTCGAGTAAACTATTATATTATTTGAATATATTATAACAAATCGATTTAAAATATTGTTATAATATTTTATAAATTATTTTCTAATACATTGTCGAAATATCAATAAACTCGAATAATATTACTATATATTTGTATAATCTATATTATAAATAGAAAGCTGTTTTCTACTTTTTTCTATTTTTTTAATCTAATTATATACTTCTTGTAAATATAATTAGACTAATTGTATTAAGTTAAGTTATCGAGTTTGAATCGAATACTTGACTCGAATCGAATCGAGTTAATTTTTAAAGTTAAAATCGAAAAGTTGATTCGATTTCTAGAGTTAAGATTAACTATTTAGATCGAGTTGCAAACTTAGAATCGAAAATCGACTTAAAAAATCGATTCAAATTGTCAAGACTACAATTTTTAGTAATAATTAATTGATAATTTAATAGAAATAATTAATCTATTTAATTTAATTAATAAATATAGTAGATTGTTTTTATATTATGTATTACTTAGAGGCCCATCTATAGAGTTATATAACCGATAGATATCAATTAAATTGCGGCTAGATATCTAGATTAGATAGATAACTTCTATTTATCTGCTAGTCTTTTTTGGATAACTAGAAGTTAGTCAACCGCTATATAGCAGTTATCCATTTGCTATCCAACCTATAGATGTTAATTTTAATAATTTGAAAATTTGAAAAATTTGAAAAAGTTTTAAATTTCACTAAGTTCAGACGCTAGCTCGATCGAGGTTTTGAATTTTAGCATGTCGAAAAGTAAAATATCTGAATTGTTGATTCGTCAATACATAAACTCGTTAAGACGTTTTTGTATTTAATTCTATTAATAAATTAAGATTTCTAATCTTAAATTTAAAGTTTTAAAAACTCGAGAACTCTCTAGCTTCGCGACTATCTACGCTATCTAAAATTTAATAACAAAATGATGCAATTTATCAAAATAATATATGCGCGTTAGACCCTCTTTACTAGCGCTTACGTACTAGGATAGTTATAACTAAGTAATATAAAAGTACTTGAATAATTTTCCAACTTTTTTTTGCTTATAATATTTCTATTTGCTATCTATTTGCTATCTATCTTCTAGATTGCTATTTTAGATATCTACTAGCAAGTGGTTTATTTGAAGACAATCTACTTTCTATCTTATATCTAGCTACTTACTTTCTTCTATTTATCTAGTAGATAGAAGATAGATTGCAGCTGTTTATTTTGCAAAAAATATCTATCTTCTAGATATCTTCTAGATATCTTATATTTATATTCTAAATAGTTGCTTTCTATAGTATAGCTAGCTAACATCTATCTTCTAATTATAAGCTGTTTAACTATATAGATTGACCTCTAAGTACTATTGTGCATTAACTAGCAAATGATTAAAAAAATTAGAAATTAAACTAAATTTATACTATTTCTAGTATTCTTGACATTCTTCGCAATTCGATTCGATTTCTAATATTAAAATTAAGAATTGAGTCGAGTTGAGTTGATTTGATTTCAAAACAATAGAAATCGAATTAAATTTCGAGTTGATTTCTAATATTAAAATTGACGAGTTAGATCAATTCTAATATTTGGAACCAAAATCCGATCTAACAATCAATCTATAAATAAGCAAATTAAATTATATATAAAATCTTTAATTCTTAATATTATTAACAACAAATTAAAAGAATATTAAGAAAATTATAAAGTATAAATCTATATATTATATTGTTTGCAAATTAAAAAAAATTAAAACAATAATATTAGCAATATAAACAAAATTATTTATTAACTTAAAATTACTAATATAAAATAACTTGAAAAAAAATTTAACATAGAAAAGTTATCTATTTAATAATATTTTAATATTAAGAAATATTGTATTAAATTATTTAATTAAAAATTTAAAAAAATTAAAATTAAACAAATTAAATTTAATACTAATTATATTTATATTATTTTCTCTTAAAAATTTAACTAATAAAATAGATATTCTACAAATATTTTAAAATTACAAGATGTGTACAAAAAAGAATTTTAATATATTAGCAAAATAAGTTTCGAATACTATAATATAATATTTACAAATTTAGAAACAAAGTAATAATATTATATTACACAAAAAAAGAATAAAAAATTATAAAAAAAATTTATTTTTATAATATTATAATATTTTTTAATTATTACTCGATTTAATACTTATTATAGATCTATACAAGACTTTATCTATTGTTGCGAACGTTGCGCTAATATAGCATCTTTTTCGTATAAAAATTATTGCTTTCTATGTTTTTTACTATAAGTGTTCTTAATATAAATCTTCTATAAATCTTCTTTTTTTCTATTTTTCTATTTTTCGATTTATCTCTTTTTTTCTAATAATTTTACAACTTAGAATTAACACAATATATTAATCAAAAATATTATACATATAGTTGCTATTATTGCGCTAACAATACTTTAAAGTTTTTTTATATTTAGATTTTTTTTTTATCTAAAATATATAAGCAATATATCTTTTATTAATATCTAATTTTAATTATATATACATATATTGTGGGCATATAGCTTATCCCGGATGCAGATTTCCCACCCGGGACAAGCTTATCCCGGGTGGAAATTCTTATTCGGAATAAGCTCTGTCCATGCTCAGTCTATACTCAATATAGAGCGTACTGAATAAAGCGAAAATTATAAGTTTGAAAAGACGTTTTTATTGCAAGTTGTATATATCAGATATATACTAGATCTATAATTTTGTTATTTTAGAGCTTATTTCGAATAGAAAATCTGTATCTGAGATAAGTTTTGTTTATATCGAGTCTATACTTTATATATATTGTGCTGAATTAAGCAGAAAAATTGAAAGTTTAAAAATATATCAAAGAGAAAATATATATATCTAGTATATACTGAATATAGAAATTGATTATTCAAATATATTGAGTAATTGTAATTTTGTTCGATTTCTAAAACTCAGAATAGACTAGATATATACTCAATATAGTCTATAACTGTCAAAAAAAAACTATTATCTCGATTTTTAAATGCGCAATTTCGATATATCTATGCGAAATACAATTCAAATATAGATTTAGTATTGCTGTAGCATATATTAAAAATAAATAAAATTGCGTAAGTTGCGCGCTAAGTCTCTAGTGTGTTTTGTAAAATTAAAATACAATTGTTGCATTTTCTATCTCTATCTTTTCTAACTATCTGCATTATTGTAGTATATACTTCTGATTTTATTAACAGATTTATAGTATAAGTCTAGCATATTCTCTAATTTTACTGCTTCTATTATTTTAATATATACTCAGCATAAGTATTGTCGCAATTCAGCTTGCTAATATTAAAATATATTACAACAATTCTGATATAACAAACGCGCAAAATTTGTCTTCTCTGAAATATTACTATAATAAATATAGTATATGCAATACTTTTGTCTAGTATATATTGATTATACACTTAAGAATCTTTTTCTAATTTGAATTTCAATTTTGTAACTGAATATAAGTATTCAGTTATAGTATAATTCTATATCAGATATATATTGAATCTATATTTAGTATATATAGAATTCAACTAAATAGATAGCAAATTTAATAAAAAGATATTTCTTGTTGCAATTCAGTTTATACTAAGTATCAGCAGTATCTGTTATCAAATCTTCGAAAAATAATAGACAATCTATATATAGATTTAATCTAAATTTAGTATATACTAAATATTATTAGTTGTATTAAATTCTGGAATTCGGATTGTCTTCTTTAATACAAATATATAAGTTGTATAAATTCAGCTGCAATTCTGTATATACTAAATATCAGCAGATATAATTGTACGATAACGTTAACTAATCAAATATATAAGATAATTTTTACTGTTTTTAATTGCCAGTTATCTGTATATATAGCTGTAGTTTTATTTATGTTTAATATATACTGAGTTGAGATTAAAATTAAATTATATTGCTACTGAAAAACATATTATGCTGAAGCAAGTAAACAAATATTTTGATTAATTATATACAATATATATATTAAATATATACAGCTGCAAATTCAGATACAGAAAATATTTCTTCAAATATATATTATCTTAAGAAGAAATATATATCTTTTTTATACTTAATATATATTTAGCTTATACTAATTTAGTATTGTAAAACTTTAAATTAGATTCGAAGAATAGCAAAATACAAACTACTTTACAAAGTCGAAATATAATTTCTATATATTCTGTTTAAGCTAAGCTTATATTCTGTATAGATACAAATATATAATTAATATAATTGTCTATTAATATACAAACAATATAGAGTATATTGCGTAAGCTAGATTAATATCAAGTATATATTAAGTTTATACAGAACAGTTATTATAATCAAAAATTTGCAACTGTTTTCGATATATACTTCTATTGCAAGATAAACTTATTTTATATTTGTTATAAACTTAATCTATCTTTTATTTTTTCTGTTCTTATACTATATATACAAATACTTATTTTGTAATTTAAGACTTCGACAACGCATCAATTACGCATAGATTTAACTGATATCAGATTTGTACTAATACAATTTTCAGAATTATTAATTAATTATTATTTGTTATTTTTTCTCGAGTATTTGTCTCTTAATTTAAAAAATATCTGCAAAAAATATACTTCTAGTTCAGTTTTAAAATATACTAAGTTTATACTAATTTATTTTCAGCGTTATACTAGTACTTTAATTGAAAAACTTCTTTTTATATATTTTATTGTACTGATCTGTACTTAGTATATATTTAAATTATACGCAGATTAATATATCTGTTACAGATATCGAATTTTCGAATAGATTATTTAATTATACTCTAGATTTAATCTATACTAAATATATACTAGTATTAAAGAAATATAAAAAAGCAAAAAAATCTTATAATAGTAATGCGTTTAAGATTTCGAAAATTTTTAAAAATTTATATTCTATTTATATTCAGCATATATATAGCTGACAAAAAAAAGCTGCTTGTAATAATAAAAAGTTAAATACAATAGTCGACTCTGATAAGAGAGTCTGAGACTTATATATATTATATTTATACTTACTATATATATAGAAGAGAATTACAATACTTTTTTTAATTCGGACAAAAACAATTCTTATTTGCTAATTTACTATACTGAAACTATACTAATTTTATATTTAACAGATATTTTTGTTCTGACTAATATTTTAATAGCAAAGAAAAATAAAATACAATCTGCAATTTTATATTACTTCTATAATACGTCTATACTAAATTTATATATAGCTGATTCTTTTTTAGATAGATTTATCTCTATTAATAATAAAAATTAATATAACTATTTTTCTATCTATACTGAAATTATATTAAATCTATACTTAACTAATACAGTTGCTGCAAAAACTATTGTTACGTTTACAACTAAAAAAGATAAAAATTAAATTGTTTTTTGCTATATATATTAGATATATACTGAGCATAAATTAGAACAAATTAACAACAAAAAGTTTTCGAAATTGTTTAACTGAGTTTTAGATTTAGTATATACTGTATATAATACTCTGATTTGTTTTAACTAATTGTGTGCTTTCGATTGTATCTAGTATATACAATATAAACAATTAGATGTTTGTCTTTTCGATTTCGATCTGACAAAATAGATTAATATTTACTATATACTCTGTTTCTGCATAACTGCTGCAACAGCTATATTTCGATAGAAATTTTTTTTTTGCAAATTAATTTGAAATAAAGTACAGTCTATATCTAATATAAAATCTCTCTATACTTTCTCTAATCTTAAATTAAGATTTTTTTTTTAACTATATTCAGATATATATTAAGTCTGTATTTTGTCTATACTTGCTATATATTTATTTTATTTACTATTTTAATCTTGTATTTACTTTTTCTATTCTGAATACTATTTTTTATAAAATAAAACTAAACAAACAACTATAATAGTTTATTGTATTACTGTACTTGTTAGTTTTATAAGTAATACAAATATTTTGTATATAATTTTGTTTTTGATTATTTCTTTTTAATTTCGAATTTTTTAATAAAATAATAAATTTTCTTTCAAATCAATACTTAATATAAACTTAATATATACTAGATTTATATATAGTTTTTCGAATTCAGATAAAAGCTCTTGAATTATCAATATTATACAGTATTTGTAAAACAAAGATATAAATTTATAAGCTAGTTTATTTTTGTTGTTGTCTTAATTGCTTAATAGATATTGTTGATTTATTTGTAATAAAATTATATTTAAAATATTCTTTGTATTGCTAGTAATATCGAATTTTTTTAACTCGACAACTTTCTTTGTTAGTCTTTTCTCTTTCTTTTATAGAAGTTTGTTATATTCTTAATATATATATTGTATATGCTGTTTTTGTACTTAATTTTTAATTTAATATTTCGATAGTATTGCTCTGTATTCTCTGCTCGATTTTAATATATTATTTATAAAGTTTAAGTCTGATTTATATTTATTCGAGCTAGATAACAATATATATTAAATTAATATTCGATATCTGTCTTTTCTAGATAGTGTCTCTGTATACTATTATATTAAAAAAAATGTTTCAGAATTTTTATCAAATATATACTGAGTTAATATCTGATATCTGTCTCTTCTAGATAATATCTCTATATATTGCTGTATTAAAAAAAATATTTCAGAATCTTTATTTAATATATATTAAGTCGATACTCGGCGTCTGTCTTTTCTAGATAGTATTTCTGCATATTGTTATATTAAAAAAGATATTTCAGAATTTTTATCTAATATATATTGAGTCGATATTCGACGTCTGTCTCTTCTAGATAGTATCTCTGTATACTGTTGTATTAAAAAAGATATTTTAGAATCTTTATCTAATATATATCGAGTCGATACTCGGTATCTGTCTTTTCTAGATAGTGTTTCTGTATATTGTTGTATTAAAAAAAATATTTCAGAATTTTTATCTAATATATATTAAGTCGATACTCGATATTAATTTCTTATTAAGTAAGTAGTTCTTAAATTGCAACTTTAAAGTATATAAAAAATCTTGCTATTAAATTCAGATACTATGTTTGTGCCAGATTTATGCTCAGAATTAAATCTATTAAGAAAGAATATTATATAAGAATTTTCTAAATTAAAAGAAAGATATAGATATTGTCGACAATACTCTGTAGCTTTTCGATCTTTTTTATTTATAATTTAATTAACTATTAAGTTAAATTAAATATAAACTAATTGTATATATCTTTTTTAATTAGTTGAGCAACAATACAATTAAATTTACTGCGATTGCGTCAAGTAGATAGAATATTTTTTTCTGTCTCGAAATTGTTCTTTTCAAATATCTTAATAGCGTGTTTTCTTATTCTGATATATAATTAGTATAAATACAGCTTAGAACAAATATAGATTCTATCTAAATATAGAAACAAGTAGTAATAGTTTTTGTTCTGCAAACTTATTGTCTTAAAAGTAACTGTTTTTTTCTATATTAGTATAATTGCAAACTAGCGTTTATTAATACAAAGAAATCTTTGATTTCTTTTTATATAGTTCGATAAGAATTTATTTTGTTTTTTGATATTTAATCTATATTTTAAACTTAAAATATAATATATTTATACTGTTTATACGCTGTAGTAGTTTATTAACAGTCTCGATTTTTTAAAGTTAATTAATAAAATAAGTTGTCGAATAATTAGAATAATATTTTCGAAAGTTATACTTAGAATATACTCGACAGAAAATCAGTATATATTTAAGATATTCGAATTACTCTCGAGAGTTGTTAAGATTGTAAAAATATTTTTTAAATTCTAAACAAAATATTAGTAATATCTGTATAATTCTAGTATATACTAAATATATTTCAAGCTTGTTTTTTGTTTATATCTATTGTAAAAGTTCGCAACTTTTTGTTTTTACAATCGATATAAGAAATTTAAATAGTTTGATAAACAACTTTTTTTAATACTTTAAATATTTTAATAAATATTGTATAATAATTTTCGATAGTCTCTATATTAATTTATATATAGCAGTAGATATTAATTTCTATTATAATTTGAGCGTATACTTAATATATATTGTGCATATATTAAATTTACAATAATAATTCTTGTTTTAATCTGAGATACTGTACAGATTTGTTTTGTTTTAAATCTGTTTAAATACAAAATTTATTTCGAGATATAATTAATTTATAAAGATCTTAGTCTGAGTATAAATACAGTATACAACAATATATTGTTGAAAATTTCTATTAAAATAGATAATATTTCTAATCTATTGTTTCTCTGAAGAATACAATTAATTAAAAACAAATTCTTGTTTAGCTTCTATAAATTATAAGCTAGATTTATATAATACTTAAACTAAATATAAACTAATCTTTTAAAACTGTTTTGACAGAAAACTTCTCAAGTTTTTGTTTACAAATTAATGCTGCTATACAATTTTTTATATTAAGACTATTGTATATATAACGCAGAGCAATTTTGTTATATTTTGTATATAAATCGAATATAATAGAAGAGATAGCAAAATATTCTGCAAAATATTTAGCGCAAACAATATATATACTAGATATAAGCTCAGCTTATATACTGTTAAAGACAGTAGATCTTGTTGTTTAATTATTGCAATTATATTGTCGGCAATTTCTCGAGACATTTTGATAGAATATAATAAATAATAAATATAATTTCTGCATGCAATTAGTATAAAGAATAGAAATTGTTCTTAATTAACAGAAATATAGATATTTAATTGCATATTGTATATACTAATCTTAATTTTGTTATTTCTCTGAGAATAATCAAATTCTGTATATATTTAATATATATTAAACTTGTATCAGAATAGAACTAATTGCAGATAGAATTTCTGAAAACTAAATATTTAATAAAGATACAGTTTTTTGTATATTGTTGTAGTTTGTAGTCTATTAAGACGCAAAAATAATTAATATTAATACGTACTAAGTTTGCGTTAATAATTCGATTTGTATATTATAATTCTGTATCGAAAAGTAGAGAATATTTAATTTAATAAATCTATAAAATTAGTTTACAAACAATATAAATAAAGTAAAAATTTATTTTATAAATTTTCTATATAGCAGACTCTTAATTTTTGTATACGCAAATTATAGATTCGAAATATATATAGTATATATATTGATTTTGCTATTTTTTAAAAAATCTATAATATCAGATTTCTGTGCAATACTTTAATTGCGTATTAATATTTATTGTATATATTAATTAAGTAGAGTATTATTAAAGATTATTAATATTCTCAAACTTAACTCTATTGTATACTGAATATATATATAGTATATCTGAATGCGCGTATTTGCAATATTTAATTTCGAAATATTTAAAATTTTAATATTAAACTTTGTTTGTTTTGTCTTTCTTTTTAATTTTTAGAAATAGAAAAACAATCTAAGTAATCTTAAAGTTAATTGCAACAACAGAAAATTAAATCTAGTCTTAATATAAGTTAAAATTATATTTTACTTAAATTAAATATATACTAAATATATATTTGTTAATTAACGCTCTGATAGAGACATTAATTAAGATTTCGACTGATATTGTATTTTTTCTGTATACAAAATAAAGAATTCTCTTTGAATATATATATAAATATACTGAAATATTGTAATAGTTTTGCATTTCTGATACAACTACTTAATTGTGTTCTTCGAAAATAATTGCAATTCTATTAATATTAATAAAACTCTATATATAATAAATATTAGCTCAACATATAATAGATATAAAGTGTAAAAGAGAATCTATCTTCTTAAGTTCTATAAGCAATAGTTTGTTAAAACTATTAAAATTTTAATTGTTTAATATATCTTAATTTTCTTAATTGTTTATAGAAGTATTTTTGTTAATATTTCAATTACTTAATATTGTATTCGACTTAATAGTATTAATATTGTTAAGATTCGAAATTTGCTTATATATTTAGCAAATATCTAGTATATAGTAAGTATAGAGTAAATCTCAATTCTATTTATTTATTGCGAAATCGCTTATTGATCTTGATTTGCAAGATTTTCAGATATAAAAGAATTCTTCTTGTTAGAAAATATAGAGATTTCGAAGACAAAGAAATTGATAGTACTATCGAAAGATATATTGCTATTAAGATTTGAATTAAATATAGACTAAGCTTAAATATAATATATATATAAGACAAATAGTTGAATTGCGCAGATATAAAACTATATCGAATTTATGCTACGTTTAAAAGTAATTTATACTATAACAAAATATAACTTCGCAGTATATAAATTTTGTTTTTAAATTTAATTAATTGCGTATTACAGATTTTACACAATTCTAAAAATACTATAAATATAGAGAATTAAGTTTATGTCTAGTATATATCAGAAAAAAGCAAAATTCTGAAAGTTAATTTTAAGTTAATACTGAATAAAAAGATTTATATTCTATATAAACTATATATATACTAAGCTTGCATTTCAATTGCGAACGAAGATTGCAATTAATTTCTGTAATTCGAAATAACTATGCTGAGTATAAGCTGAGTATCGACAGAGTTTACTCCGGATAGAAATTTCCACCCGGGATAAGCTTGTTCCGAGTGCGATTTCTGCACCCGGGATAAGCTGCAACCCGATATATTGTTACAACAATATTAAATATGTTTTTTTTAACAAAAATTAATTAAAATTAATTTTGTTTATATATAATTAAATTAATAATATATTGTAAGATTTAAGACAATTTTTGTGCAATCTTATATATTAATATATTATTTTTAATGCTAGATATTAAAAGTAAATTGCTTTAGAACTTTTTTTTATATTTTTTCATATTTTTTTAAAAATAAAGCAAAATTTTGCTTTTTATTAATTGTGTTCTCTAAAAAAGCAATAAATTAAAAGTATTATTTATTTTAACAAAATTTTCTAACAATATATTGTATATTGTACTTAAACTTAAACTAAAATCTTTATAAATTAATTATATTTTAAAATAAATTTTATATTTAAATAAATTTAAGACAAAACAAATCTATATAGTATTTTAAATAAAAACAAGAATTATTATTATTATTATAAATTTAATATATAAAGTATATATTTTAAATTACAATAGAAATTGATATCTACTATTACGCGTAAGTTAATATAGAGATTATTAAAAATAACTATACAATATTTATTACAATATTTAAAGCGTTAAAAGAAGTTGTTTGTCAAACTATTTAAATTTTTTATATTAATTATACATCGGCAAATTGGGAAGACAACTCGTTAGATTTAAAATGCAGATTTGGCCCAAATAGTCTAGAATTGGCCCAAGACTTGCTTGAAGAATTTTCGAAAGCTTGCATTTAGAAAATCAAATAAAACTTAACAAAAAGTATAATTATTGATGTTCGAGATACGCACAAACTCTTATAGCATTTCGATTAACTCTTTATTTGTTACTTATTTACATTATAGTAATTTGTATAGCAAAATTAAACAATTTGTAAGATTTCTACGCGAGAATAATGCGATAACAAGAATATCTCTATTGTATAATTGTATTATGCGTCAAAATACGCTTGTTTATTGCATTTGTAATAAATTGCGTTTGTAGATCTTGGCAACACACAAATAATATTTGGAGAACTCTTTACTATCTTTTAAATTTTTTGATTAACTATAGACGATCTCGAGTCAATTGTATCTCGCTAATAGAGTTCGAGGATCAAGACATGCGCACAACAACTTCAAGAGTCCCTAATCGCTAAAAGCTTCCGGGAAGAATTATCCTGATTTGTCGATATAGAAATAAAGAATTACAAACTTTTGTATAGACTAATCGCGTCGGATCGATTAATCGAGTTCGGATCGATTAATCGATTCGAATCTTAACAATTCGAGTCAATTCGACTCGAAAGTCTTGACAAGTCGATTTCTAAAATTGAAATCGAAAATCGAGTCGAGTCGAATCGATTTCTAGAATTGAAATCGAAACTCGACTCAAAAAATCGACTCGAATTGTCAAGACTATTTAAATAATTATATTATAATTATTAATAGTCAATAAATAGTCAATATATAGTCAATATATATTTTATAATATTTAATTATTTGAATTATAATAAGGTAATATATTATAGTAATGTATTTCTACTTTTTAAAAAGAAAATAATTAAATTGTATCTATAGACTCTATAGACTCTATAGATGCAAATAATGTATTTTATTAATAAATTGCATCTATAAGATCTATAGAGTCTATAGATACAAATATTGCATTTTATTAATAAATTGTATTTATAAGATCTATAGAATCTATAGATGCAAATATTCTATTTTATTAATAAAAAAAAATTCTAAAATTAGTAATTCTTGACATAATAACGTAATTTTCGATTTCTTAACAATTCGATTCGATTTCTAATATTGAAATCGAATATCGACTCGAGTCGAATTGGATCGATTTCAAAATAATAGAAATCGACTTGAATTTCGAGTCGATTTCTAGAATTGGAATTGTCGAGTCGGGTCGATTTCAATAGTTGGAATCGAAATCCGATCCGACAATCAATCTAGTTTTGTAATAATTATATAGACAAAAAACAAGCTTAAAATATATTTAGTATATATTAAAACTATAAAAATATTACAAATATTATATTTTAAAAATTTAAGAAATATTTTTATAATTTTGATAACTCTTAAAAGTAGTTTAAATATTTCGAATATATATTGATTTTTTGTTATATATATTTCAAGCGTAATTTTCGAAAACATTATTTCAATTATTTAACAAGTTATTTAATTAATTAACTTAAAAAAAATGAAAACTATTAACAAACTAAGTATTATAACGCATAAATAATATAAATATATTATATTTTAAACTTAAAATATAAATTAAATATCAAAAGATAAAATAAATTTTCTGTTAAACTAAATAAAGAGAAATTAATTTTTTTTTCGTATTTATAAACATTAGCTCGCAATTATATTAATATAGAAAAAAATAATTATTTTTAAAACAATAAGTTTATAAAACAAAAACTATTATTATTTGTTTCTATATTTAGATAAAAAATTATATTTGTTTTAAGTTATATTTATACTAATTATATACTAGAATAAAAAATACGCTATTAATAAAAATAACAATTTTAAAACAATTTGTATTTTATTTTATTTGACGCAATTGCAATAAATTTAATTATATTGTTGCTTAACTAGTTAGAAAAAAAATATATAATTAGTTTATATTTAATTTAATTTAATAATTAATTAAAATATAGATAAAAAAGATCGAAGAGCTACAAAATATTATTAATAATATTTATATTTTTCTTTTAATCTAGAAAATTTTTATATAATATTTATTTTTGATAGATTTAATTCTAAGCATAAATTTAACACAAATATAGTATCTAAATTTAATAGTAAAACTTTTTATATATTTTAAAGTCGCAATTTAAAAACTTCTTATCTAATAAAAAATTAATATTAAATATTAAGTTAATAGATATTAAATAAAGATCTTAAAAGATCTTCTTTAACACAACAATATACAAAAATATTATTTAGAAAAAACAAACGTTAAATATTGACTCAATATATATTAAATAAAGATTCTAAAACGTTTTCTTTAATATAATAATATTGTACAACCAAAGACTATATTTATTTACCCGATATTTATCCGGAATATTGCCGAAATATTGCTAGAATATTGTTAGAATAGTGCCAGGATATTGCGGTTAAATAACGAATAGATAACTAGCAAAAATCAGTTATTTAATCAAAAAATATCGAATAAATTTCGGGTAAATTTTGGATTTGCTTCAAATAAATTACACGCAAGTCAATAATCAAAAGAGCAATATTTTAAATAAATTTTAAGTAAATTCCGGGCATAAGTATTACGAGTAATAATTTTTTCAATTTTTCTAATTTTTAAGTAGACTGATTGCGTCGGATCGAGTTATCAAGTTCGAGTCGAGTATTCGATTCGAATCAAGTCGAATCGATTTCAAAAGTTAAAACCAAATTGTCGATTCGATTTCTAATATTAAAATCGACAATTTAGTTCGATTTCTAAAATTAAAATCGAAATTCGATTCGAAAAAATCGACTCAAATTGTCAAGACTACTATTTTTAGTAAATTTTATTAACTTTAGTAATAATTAATTAATAATTTAATAGAAATAATTAATCTGTTTAATTTAATTAATAAATATAGTAGATAGTTCTTATATTATGTATTACTATTATGCATTATCTAGAAAATAATTTAAAAAAAAACTAATTTTATATTATTTTTAGAATTCTTGGCGATTCTTAACAATTTGATTCGATTTCTAATATTAAAATCGAGAATCGAGTCGAATCAAATCGATTCGATTTCAAAAAAATAGAAATCGACTCAAATTTCAATTTGATTTCTAATATTAAAATTGTCAAATCGAGTCGATTCTAATAGTTGGAACCGAAACTCGACCCAACAATTAATCTATTTTTAAGATAACTAGATTAACTAATATTGGCAATATAAATAATGTAGTACGTATACAATAGTAGAAGAAGTCTAACGCGCAAATAGGAATTTTATAAATTACGAAATTTCGCAATTAAATATTTGTTAGCGTCGATAGTTGCAAAGCTAGAAACTTCTCGAGTTTCTTAAACTTTAAATTTAAGATTAAAACTTTAATTTAAAAATAGAATAATACTTTAACAACTTTATATATTAACAAATTAACAATATATATAGTTTATTATTCGATATGCCAAGACTCGAAATCTCGATCGAGCTAGCGTCGAAACTTCAAAAATTTCAAAATTCAAAAATTTCAAAATTTCAAAATTAGCACCTATAGATTATAAAGCTGCTATATAGCGCTTAACTATTAATTATTAATTAGTTTTCTAATCGGAAGTTAACCAAAAGTTAATCGAAAATGAACCAAAATAGAAATATTCCGAATAAATTCTGAATAGTCTTCAAATTAATTCCGGGAAAATAACTCTATAGATAAGCCTATAAGTATACCAAAATATTATTTAAATAAAACAAACACTAGATATTAACTTAATATATAATAGATAAAATCTTAGAAAGTTTTCTTTGATATAGCAATATATAAAGAGATTATCTAAAAAGAATAAACATTAAATATTAATTCAATATATATTGTTGTTTAACTTAAATAAATATAAAATAAACTTAAGCTTTATAAACAATATATTAAAATTAAGCAAAAAATATATAGCAATATTATTAAAATATTAGATTAAAAATTGAAAACAAAAACAACGCATACAACATATATATCAAAATGGTAACAAACTTTTATAAAAAAAAAGAGAAAAAATTAGCAAAAAAAGTTGTCAAATTAAAGAAATTCAATATTACTAGCAATATAGAGTATATTTTAAATATAATTGTATTGCAAATGAATTAACAATATTAATTAAATCAATAACAAAGATAAATTAATATATAAATTTATATTTTTGTTTTATAAATATTGTATAATATTAGTAATTTAAGAGCTTTTGTTAAAACTCGAAATATTATATATAAATTTAATCTATGTTAGATTTATGTTAAGCATTAATTTGAAAAAAGATTTATTACTTTATTAAAAGATTTAAAATTAAAAAGAAACAACTAAAAATAAAATTATATATAAAATGTTTATATTATTTGTAAAACTAATAAGTATAACAATACAACAAACTATTATAGTTGCTTATTTAGTTTTATTTTATTATTTTATTAATAAAGTTATCGAATATTATTAATTAATTATAGAGAGATCTTAGAATATCTAGAAATTAAAATTAAATACAATTTTGCAATTTAAATTCTCTATTTAAATTAAAAAATAATCTAAAAAATTAATTAAAAAATTAAAAAATATAAAAGTATAAATTAGTTGCTATTTTTGTAAATATATTTGAAATATATGTTAATAAATTCGAACTATATTGTCGATCTAGATTATTATTATACTTTATAGTTAATACTATATAAAAAAAACTATATTTTTTTGTAGTAAATCGATAGTAAATCGATAGTACTACAATAGTATTACTGTAGTACTATTGTATAACTCTAGTATTGCTACAATATAATTCTAGTAATACTATTGTAAAAAGAAAATAATACTATATATAGATTACAACTTATCTTGGATGCAGATTTCTTATCCAAAACAGGTTTATCTTAAGTAAGAATTTCTATCTGAAGTAAGCTCTATCTATACTTATTTTATACTTAATATAATTATATCGAACTACAAAAATTAATAACAATTTTTGTTTGCAATCGAATCTATTATATATTAAACTAATATTTATTATATATTGAGCTTTATTAATATTTATAGAATTGCAATTATCTTTAAAAAACGCAATTAAGTAGTTATATTAAAAGTGCAAAACTATTACAATATTCTAGTATATCTATATATATATTGAAAGAGAATTCTTTATTTTGTATACAAAAAAAATACAATATTAGTCGAGATCGGGCATATAGCTTATCTCGGATGCAGATTTCCCACCCGGGACAAGCTTATCCCGGATGGGAATTTCTATTTGAAATAAACTTTGTCTATACTTAGTCTATACTTAATATAGAGCGTATTAAATAAAGCAAAGATTATAAGTTTAAAAAGACGTTTTTATTGCAAGTTGTATATACTAAATCTATGCTAAATCTATAATATTATTATTTTAGAATTTATTTCGAATAAGAAATTTGTATCTAAAATAAGCTTTATTTATGTCGAGTCTATACTTTATATATATTGTATTAAATTAAGCAAAAAGATTAAAAATTTAAAAATATATTAAAGAGAAAATATATATATCTAGCATATACTAAGTATAAAAATTGTTTATTTTAATATATTAAGTAATTATAATTTTGTTCGATTTCTAAAACTTAAAATAGACTAAATATATACTTAATATAGTTTATAACTATTAAAAAAAAAACTATTATCTCGATCTTAAGTGCGCAATTTTAACGCACTTATATAGAATATAATTTAAATATAGATTTAATATTGTTGTAATATATATTAAGAATAAATAGAATTGCGCAAGTTGCGTATTAAGTTTCTAGTATATTTTGTAAAATTAAAATACAATTGTCGCATCTTTTATTTTTATCTTTTCTAATTATTTGTATTATTGTAGTATATATTTCTAATTTTATTAATAGATCTATAGTATAAGTCTAGCATATTTTTTAATTTTATTGCTTCTATTATTTTAGTATATATTTAATATAAGTATTGTTGCAATTTAGTTTGCTAACGTTAGAATATATTACAACAATTCTAATATAACAAATATGTAAAACTTGTTTTCTTTGAAATATTACTATAGTAAATATAGTATATACAATACTTTTGTTTAGTATATATTAATTATATATTTAAGAATTTTTCTCTAATTCGAATTTTAATTTTGTAATTAAATATAAGTATTTAATTATAATACAATTCTATATCAAATATATATTAAGTCTATATTTAGCGCATATAAAATTTAATTAAATAAATAACAAATCTAATAAAAAGATATTTCTTATTGCAACTTAGCTTATATTAAGTATTAGCAATATCTATTATTAAATTTTTGAAAAATAATAGACAATCTATATATAGATTTAATCTAAGTTTAGTATATATTAAATATTATTAATTGCGTTAAATTCTAAGACTTAATTTTTTTTTAATACAAATATATAAGTCGCATAAATCTAGTTGCAACTCTATATATATTAAATATTAATAAATATAATTATATAATAATATTAATTAATTAAATATATAAAATAACTTTTATCGCTTTTAATTGTTAGTTATTCGTATATATAATTGTAGTTTTATTTATATTTAATATATATTAAGTCGAGATTAAAATTAAGCTATATTGTTATTAAAAAATATATTATGCTAAAGCAAGTAAACAAATATTTTGATTAATTATATATAACATATATACTAAATATATATAGTTGCAAATCTAGATATAGAAAATATTTTTTTAAATATGCGTTATTTTAGAGAGAAATATATATTTTTTTTACATTTAATATATATCTAGTTTATACTAATTTAATGTTATAAAATTTTAAGTTAGATTCGAAGAATAGCAAAATACAAATTACTTTATAAAATCGAAATATAACTTCTATATATTTTGTTTAAACTAAGTTTATATTTTGTATAAATACAAATATATAATTAATACAATTATCTATTAATATACAAACAATATAGAGCATATTGCGTAAACTAAATTAATATTAAATATATATTAAATTTATATAGAACAATTGTTATAATTAAGAATTTGCGATTGTTTTTAATATATACTTCTATTGCAAAATAAATTTATTTTATATTTGTTATATACTTAATTTATCTTTTATTTTCTTTGTTCTTATATTATATATACAAATATTTATTTTGTAATTTAAGATTTTAACAACGTATTAATTATATATAAACTCGATTAATATTAGATTTATATTAATACAACTTTTAAAATTATTAATTAACTATTGTTTGTTGTTTTCTTTTAAATATTTATCTTTTAATTTAAAAAATATTTGCAAAAAATATATTTCTAACTTAATTTTAAAATATATTAAGTTTATACTAATTTATTTTTAGTATTATATTAGTATTTTAATCGAAAAACTTCTTTTTATATATTTTATTATACTAATCTATACTTAGTATATATTTAGACTATATATAGATTAATATATTTGCTATAAATATCGAATTTTCGAGTAGATTATTTAATTATATTTTAAATTTAATTTATACTAAATATATGCTAATATTAAAGAAATATAAAGAAGCAAAGAAATTTTGTAATAATAATATGTTTAAAATCTCGAAATTCTTTAAAAATTTATATTTTATTTATATTTAATATATATATAGCCAATAAAAAAAAGTTGCTTGTAATAGTAAAAAATCAAATATAATAATTAGTTTTAATAAGAGAGTCTAAAACTTGTATATATTATACTTATATTTACTATATATATAAAAAAAAATATAATACTTCTCTTAATTTGAATAAAAGCAAGTCTTATTTGCTAATTTACTATACTAAAACTATATTAATTTTATACTTAACAAATATTTGTATTTTAACTAATATCTTAATAACAAAAAAGAGCAAAATACTATTTGCAATTTTATATTATTTTTATAATATATCTATACTAAGTTTATATATAGTTAATTCTTTTTTAAATAAATTTATCTCTATTAATAACAAAAGCTAATACGATTATTTTTTTATTTATATTAAAATTATACTAAGTTTATATTTAGCTAATACAATTACTACAAAAACTATTATTATATTTATAATTAAAAAAGACAAAAATTAAATTGCTTTTTATTATATATATTAGATATATACTAAGTATAAATTAGAACAAATTAACAATAAGAAGTTTTTGAAATTATTTAACTAAATCTTAGACTTAGTATATATTGTATATAGTACTTTAATTTGTCTCGATTAATTATATATTTTTAATTGTATCTAGTATATATAATATAAACAATTAAATATTTGTTTTTTCGACTTTAATTTAATAAAGTAAATTAATACTTATTATATACTTTGCTTCTATATAGTTGCTACAATAGCTATATTTTAATAGAATTTTTTTTTTTACAAATTAATTTAAAATAAAGTACAATCTATATTTAATATAAAATCTTTTTATATTTTTTTTAATCTTAAATTAAGATTTCTTTTTTAACTATATTTAAATATATATTAAGTCTATATTAAGTCTATATTTGTTATATATTTATTCTATTTATTATTTTAATTTTGTATTTACTTTTTTTATTTTAAATACTATTTTTTATAAAATAAAGTTAAACAAGCAACTATAATAGTTTGTTGTATTGTTGTACTTATTAGTTTTACAAATAATACAAATATCTTGTATATAATTTTGTCTTTAATTGTTTTTTTTTAATTTCGAATCTTTTAATAAAGTAGTAAATTTTTTTTCAAATTAATATTTAATATAAATTTGATATATATTAGATCTATACGTAGTTTTTCGAGTCTAAACAAAAGTTCTTAAACTATTAATATTATATAATATTTGTAAAACAAAAATATAAATTTATAAACTAATTTATTTTTGTTGTTATTTTAATTGCTTAATAGATATTGTTAATTTGCTTATAATAAAATTATATTTAAAATATTCTTTGTATTGTTAGTAATATTAAATTTCTTTAATTCGATAATTTCTTTTGTTAGTTTTTTCTTTTTCTTTTATAAAAGTTTGTTACGTTTTTAACATATACGTTGTATACGCTATTCTTGCACTTAATTTTTAATTTGATATTTTAATAGTATTGCTTTGTATTTTTTGTTTAATTTTAATATATTATTTATAAAACTTAAATCTAATTTATATTTATTTAAACTAAACAACAATTATATATCGAATTAATATTTAATATTTGTTTTTTCTAAATAATATTTCTATATATTGCTATATTAAAAAGAATATTTTAGAATCTTTATCAAATATATACTAAGTTAATATCTAATATTTATTTTTTCTAAATAATGTCTTTGTATATTGCTATATTAAAGAAAATATTTTAGAATCTTTATCTAATATACATTAAATCTATACTTGACGTCTATCTTTTCTAAATAGTATTTCTATATACTATTGTATTAAAGAAGATATTTTAGAATCTTTATCTAATATATATTGAGTCAATATTTAATATCTATTTTTTCTAAATAGTATTTCTATATATTGTTGTATTAAAGAAAATATTTTAGAATCTTTATCTAATATATATTGAGTTAATACTTAACATTAATTTTTTATTAAATAAGTAGTTCTTAAATTGCAACTTTAAAATATATAAAAAAATTTACTATTAAATTTAGATATTATATTTGTGTTAAATTTATGCTTAAAATCAAGTCTATTAAGAAAGAATATTATATAAGAATTTTCTAAATTAAAAGAAAAATATAGATATTGTTAACAATATTTTATAGCTTTTCGATCTTTTTTATCTATAATTTAATTAATTATTAAGTCAAATTAAATATAAACTAATTGTATATATTTTTTTTAATTAGTTAAATAACAATACAATTAAATTTACTACAATTGTATTAAACAAATAGAATATCTTTTTTTGTCTTAAAATTGTTTTTTTCAAATATCTTAATAGTGTGTTTTTTTATTTTAGTATATAATTAGCATAAATATAGTTTAAAACAAATATAGATTTTATCTAAATATAGAAACAAGTAGTAATAGTTTTTGTTTTATAAATTTATTATTTTAAAAATAATTACTTTCTTCTATATTAATATAATTGCAAGTTAGTATCTATTAATACAAAGAAATCTTTAATTTCTTTTTATATAATTTAGCAAAAATTTATTTTGTTTTTTGATATTTAATCTATATTTTAAGTTTAAGATATAATATATTTATATTATTTATATATTGTAGTAGTTTGTTAATAATCTTAATTTTTTAAAGTTAATTAATAAAATAAGTTGTTAAATAATTAAAATAATATTTTCGAAAGTTATATTTAAAATATATTTGACAAAAAATTAGTATATATTTAAGATATTTAAACTACTTTCGAAAACTATTAAGATTGTAAAAATATTTCTTAAATTCTAGATAAAATATTAGTAATATTTATATAATTCTAATATATACTAAATATATTTTAAGTTTGTTTTTTGTTTATATTTATTGTAAAAGTTTGCAATTCTTTGTTTTTACAATTAATATAAAAAATTTAAATAATTTAACAAGCAATTTCTTTTAATATTTTAAATATTTTAATAAATATTATATAATAATTTTTAATAATCTTTATATTAATTTATATATAGCAATAGATATTAATTTCTATTATAATTTAAGTATATATTTAATATATATTATATATATATTAAATTTACAATAATAATTCTTGTTTTAATTCGAAATATTATATAGATTTGTTTTGTTTTAAATCTATTTAAATATAAAATCTATTTTAAAATATAATTAATTTATAAAGATTTTAGTCTAAGTATAAGTATAGTATATAACAATATATTGTTAAAAAATTTTGTTAAAATAGATAATACTTTTAATCTATTGCTTCTCTAAAAAATACAATTAATTAAAAACAAATTTTTGTTTAGTTTTTATAGATTATAAGCTAGATTTATATAATATTTAAACTAAATATAAATTAATTTTTTAAAACTATTTTAACAAAAAACTTTTTAAGTTTTTGTTTGCAAATTAATATTATTATACAATTTTTTATATTAAAATTATTATATATATAACGCAAAGCTATTTTGCTATATTTTGTATATAAATCAAATATAATAGAAAAAATAACAAAATATTCTGCAAAATATTTAGCGCAAACAATATATATATTAGATATAAACTTAGTTTATATATTGTTAAAAATAGTAGATTTTGTTATTTAATTGTTGCAATTATATTGTTGACAATTTCTCGAAATATTTTAATAAAATATAGTAAATAATAAATATAATTTTTGTATACAATTAATATAAAAAATAGAAATTGTTTTTAATTAACAAAAATATAGATATTTAATTGTATATTATATATACTAATTTTAATTTTATTATTTCTTTAAAAATAATTAAATTTTGTGTATATTTAATATATACTAAACTTGTATTAAAATAAAACTAATTGCAAATAAAGTTTCTAAAAGTTAGATATTTAATAAAAATATAATTTTTTGTATATTATTATAGTTTGTAGTTTATTAAAATACAAAAATAATTAATATTAATATATATTAAGTTTGCGTTAATAATTTAATTTATATATTATAATTTTATATTAAAAAGTAAAAAGTATTTAATTTAATAAATTTATAAAATTAGTTTATAAACAATATAAATAAAATAAAAGTTTATTTTATAAATCTTTTATATAGCAAACTCTTAATTCTCGCATATACAAGTTATAGATTCAAAATATATATAATATATATATTATTTTTGTTATTTTTTAAAAAATTTATAATATTAAATTTTTGTGCAATACTTTAATTGCGCATTAATATTTATTATATATATTAATTCAATAAAGTATTATTAAAGATTATTAATATTCTTAAGCTTAACTTTATTGTATACTAAATATATATATAATATATCTAAATATACGTATTTGCAATACTTGATTTCGAAATATTTAAAACTTTAATATTAAATTTTGTTTATTTTGTTTTTCTTTTTAATTTTTAAAAATAAAAAAGCAATCTAAATAATTTTAAAATTAATTGCAATAACAAAGAATTAAATCTAGTTTTAATATAAATTAAAATTATATTTTATTTAAGTTAAATATATATTAAATATATATTTATTAATTAATATTTTAATAAAAATTTTAATTAAAATTTTAATTAATATTGTACTTTTTTTGTATACAAAATAAAGAATTCTCTTTAAATATATATATAAATATACTAAAATATTATAATAGTTTTGCACTTTTAATACAACATTTAATTGCGTTTTTTAAAAATAATTGCAATTCTATTAATATTAATAAAGCTCTATATATAATAAATATTAGCTTAATATATAATAGATATAAAGTATAAAAAAGAATCTATTTTTTTAAGTTTTATAAACAATAGTTTGTTAAAACTATTAAAATTTTAATTGTTTAATATATTTTAATTTTCTTAATTATTTATAAAAGTATTTTTGTTAATATTTTAATTATTTAATATTGCATTTAATTTAATAATATTAATATTGTTAAAATTCGAAATTTGTTTATATATTTAGCAAATATCTAATATATAGTAAATATAAAGTAAATCTTAATTCTATTTATTTATTGCAAAATTGTTTGTTAATTTTAATTTGTAAAATTCTTAAATATAAAAGAATTTTTTTTGTTAAAAAATATAAAGATTTCGAAGACAAAAAAATTAATAATATTATTAAAAAATATATTGCTATTAAGATTTAAATTAAATATAAATTAAGCTTAAATATAATATATATGCAAGACAAGTAATTAAATTGCGCAAATATAAAACTATATTAAGCTTATATTATATTTAAAAGTAATTTATACTATAACAAAATATAATTTTGCAATATATAAATCTTGTTTTTAAACTTAATTGATTGCGCGTTATAAATTTTATACAATTTTAAAAATATTATAAATATAAAAAATTAAGTTTATATTTAATATATACTAGAAAAAAGCAAAATTTTAAAAGTTAATTTTTAGCTAATATTAAATAAAAAGATTTATATTTTATATAAATTATATATATATTAAGCTTGTATCTCAATTGCGAGCAAAGATTGCAATTAATTTTTGTAATTCGAAATAACTATATTAAATATAAGTTAAATATCGACAAAGTTTATTCTAAGTAGAAATTTTTATCTAGAATAAGCTTATTTCGAATACAATTTCTATATCTAAAATAAGCTGCAATCCGATCGAGATTTTAATTAATATATCTATTAAAATATTAATTAATAAATATATATTTAATATATATTTAACTTAAGTAAAATATAATTTTAACTTATATTAAAACTAGATTAAATTTTTTATTATTACAATTAACTCTAAAATTACCTAGATTGTTTTTTTATTTTAAAAAAAAATAAAAATAAAAATAAACAAAATTTAATATTAAAATTTTAAATATTTTAAAATCAAATATTGCAAATATATATATTCTAATATACTATATATATATTTAGCGTACAATAAAGTTAAGCTTAAAAATATTAACAATCTTTAATAATATTTTACTTAATTAATAAAATATTAACGCGCAATTAAAGTATTGCACAAAGATCTAGTATTATAAATTTCTTAAAAAATAACAAAATTAATATATATATTATATATATTTTGAATCTATAACTTGCGTATACAAAAATCAAAAGTTTACTATATAAAAAACTTATAAAATATACTTTTATTTTATCTATATTATTTGTAAATTAATTTTATAAATTTATTAAATTAAATATTTTCTACTTTTTAATACAAAATTATAGTATACAAATTAAATTGTTAATACAAACTTAATATATATTAATACTAACTATTTTTGCGTTTTAATAAACTACAAATTACAACAATATATAAAAAATTATATTTTTATTAAATATCTAGCTTCTAGAAACTTTATTTGCAATTTATTTTATTTTAATACAAGTTTAATATATATTAAATATATATAGAATTTAATTATCTTTAAGAAAGTAATAAAATTAAAATTAGTATATATAATATGCAATTAAATATTTATATTTTTGTTAATTAAAAATAATTTCTATTTTTTATATTACTTTATAGTCAATACTATAGAAAAAAAAATCGTGTTTTTATTGTAGTAAATCGATAGAATCCTAGTATTATTACGATATAATTCTAGTAGCACTATCGTAGAGAGAGAATAATATCAAATACGATAGTACAATTGTAGTAATCGTAAGTGCTCTACCAAGAATTGGCAAGCACTTCTTAGTAAATCGTATCTCAATTATCAATACAATTCAAACATTATATTTTAGAATATTTTTCTAACTATTATTACAACATTATTAAAACAACATCGATTTATATAAATAGCGCGTTAGATTAAAGCTATAAGTGTGCTCTATAAATTATATATCAAAAGTTAATTAATTAAATAAAAAATAATAATTTTTTAAGTAATAAGGGAGATGACTTTTCGAGATCAAAACATTATCTTATTAGATAATTAATTAATTAAGTATTTACAAAGACGTTATCTAGTAATTTGAAACTTTGAAACTAAGCACTTATAAGCATTATATATGTATGCAAATTAATTCAAAGATCGATCGAAAGAAAGCATTAGTTTTGTTATTAAAAAGTAGATTTTTTAATAGACTTTTCGCATTATTTACATGTTTGTTTCGTCAATTATCTTTGCGTAAAAATTGTAAAGTCTATTAACAAACATCTATGTCTTTGTATAAGTATATCGATATTTGTAGATGCGCATAAATAATATAAGACTTCGTTGTCGCTCTATCGATAAATTAAGAGATATAGAAGACACATATTTATAGACTTCGAGATGCTCTAGTTTATAAGAACTAACGTAGTTCTCTTCGCGCATTTGTATAGAATAGTTTGCTTGTAAATTAAAAGATTGTTAATTGTTGTTTTTGTTAAATATTTTCTTCTTTGCAAATTTAGTTTATTTAGTTTCTTGCGTTTGCAATGTTTGTCTTCTTTATTGTTGTTGCAATCTTCTTTATTGTAACATCGACAATAAAGTAATTGCAAACAATAACAATCTTTGTTATTGTTGCAAAAATTGTTTAAGCTTTTGACAAAAATATAGAATTTTTAACAATCTTTGTTTGCAATTGTTTTGTTGTTTGTTCTAGTATTTCTAGCTTTTTTTTTAATTTTATTAAGTAGTAAGCTCTACAATCTTGTGCGTAAACTACGTCGACTATACTAATTATTATATTGCAATAACTTTGCTTTTGTTTTTGTAGCAAAATAGTTGCTAAACAATTGTTCAAGTTCCATTTATATAGAATATAGCTTTTTGATTGCTATTTAATATCTTCTAAAACGTTAAACATCTAATTAAAATTAACATCGAAATACTTGTTTTCGTAATAATATAGTTGTAATGCTTGCAAAATTCTCTTAATTAATTTCGATTCTCGTAAAATTCGTATAAGATACTTATTAGATTTCGACGTAGTTTGCGAAGCAAATTTTTTGACAAACTTTTTGCGTCGACGCTCTTTTAAAGACTCTAAAACAACAACAAGATTAAAAAAAAACAATATTATATTTTTGTTAAATATAACATATTGTAGATTGTTTAAAGATTTGATTTTTGAAGTTCTATAAAATATGCAAAAAGTTTAGACAATTAAATTTCGAAATATCTTGTCTAATAGAGCAATTAATAGCTTTATTGTAGTAGTACTTGTATAGCTAAAAGACTTTAATATTTAAAGATTGCGTAAGATGCGTAAAGTAAGCAAAAAGCTTAAAGAGAACAATCTAATTCTTTTTTATTATCTTCTTAAAAGAAAAAGTTATATAGAAATCAAAATTGTTTACTATTAGTATTAATTAATGTTTTATTTGCTTTTGTTATATATACTTTATAAAGTAATACAATCAATCTAATACGAAATTGTCGTTTAAGTATTTGAAATTGCTAGATTCAAAAAGAGTATTGTTGTCAATACTATTGTTGTTAATTTACTTATTTAGAATTTGATTACTTTTAACAATTAGTAACAACAATATTGTTTTGCTAATTAAACTAATAGTTTCAACAAAAATAATATAGTTGCAATTGTTTAAATTTGCAATCTTTAAGATTTTCTTAATATTTAATGTAATTATTATGTGAGATTTGTTGCATTTTATACGAAAGCTTGTCTTATTTATATTTTATAAATTCTTTAAAACTATGTTGTATTTTGCAATTGTTATCTTCAATTCTATAAAGTAGTTTGCCAAATTATTTATATTATTGGCATTCTTTCGCTATATTGCAATAGAACGTTGACGACGTTATTTAAAATATTAATAACAAACAAGAAATTGCTTCGATTAATCGAAACTTATATTGCTTGTCTTATTGTTAAGAAGTTAATTAATAGCGTCAACAATAAGTTTGAGAGTCAACAATATATTTATTTGATTCGCACGCTCAATATACGCGATAATTGTTTGTTCTTGTATCTTTGTTAGATGTTTATTAATTGTTTGACGCGTGCTTTTCGAGATCTTTTCGTTTTATCGATCGAAGAGAACTTTTCTCGAAATGCTCTTTGCACAAGCGCAAACGTTAACATTTGAATATTTGTTGTTTCTTAAGATATCTATAGTTTTAGTAAAGCGTCTTTCGCATGCAATATAGATATCTAAAGGCATAATAATGGTAATAAAATAATTAATAGATAATAATCCTAAATTGCCTAAATATAATGTTTGAACTGCATTGGTAATTGAGATGCAATCCACTAAGAAGTGCTTGTCGATTCTTGGTGGGGCACCCACGGTTAGATATAGTTATATCAATTTGGTATATTCTATCAAATTCAATTTACTATCGATTTACTACGGGATTAATACGGTTGCTCGTCGGTTAATTCTCGGTAATACAACAGTGTTGCGTACGTTTTATTAGTAAATAAATTTGTTTAGTAAGCAAACTTTGTTTTAATTTAGTAAAGTATCTTACTAACTATCTAATATCTAATATATATAAGTGTAGTACGCAGGCGCTAGTAGAGGGAGTCTTACGCGTACATACAATTTTCGTAAATTATGTGATTTTATTATCTAAAATATTATAGTGTTGATAGTCGCAACGCTAGAGACTTCCCGAATATCTTAAACTTTAAATTTAAGATTAAAACTTTAAATTTATAAATAGAATTATAATTTAACAACTTCACGAGTTGACGAATTAACGTTTTAGAAACTTTATTATTCGACAATATTTTCGAAAACCTCAATCGGGCTAGCGTGGGGACTTGGAGGGAAAGAAAAAAAAAATGATTTTTTTTTTATAATTAGCACCTATAGGCATCTATAGGTTTTCTAGTAGTATTGCGGTAGTAATACGGTTGCACTACGATAGCACTACGGTAGCACTACGGTAGCACTACGGTAGCACTACGGTAGGAATCTCGTAGTAGTAGGATTTTCTTAGTATTTATACGGTAGTACTACTAGCTTACTACTAAATCCGTAGTATAGCAGTAGTACTATCGTTATACTATCGTGTTTTTTATTTATAGAGGGGCCTCAAAGTAATTGTACGCAAAAATTATATTTATTATCTATTATATTTTATCAAAATATTTTAAGAAATTGTCGACAATATAATTGCGACAATTAAATAACAAAATCTACTATTTTTAATAACATATAAACTAAATTTATATCTAGTATATATATTAATTGTACTAAATATTTTGTAAAATATTTTGCTATCTTTTCTATTATATTCGATTTATACGCAAAATATAGCAAAATTGTTTTGTATTATATATATAATAGTATTAATATAAAAATTTGTATAATAATATTAATTTGCAAGCAAAAACTTAAAAAGTCTTCTGTATAGCCAAACTAGTGAAAAATTCAACCGTTGTACAACCGTTGTACAACCGACGACAAACCGTCGAAAAACCGTCAAAAAACTATGCTCAAACCGTCGAAAAACCGTTTTTCAACCGATTAACAACTAGGAAAATTCTAAATTTCGGTCGTTCAACGGACTGGATGCCCCAACAACCACCAACCGCAAAAACAGGTTTTAGGGTTGAATTGCGGTTGTTCAACGGTTGATTAAAAAATTTATTAAATTGAAAAAAAAATTTATTAATTAGAGTTCCTAAGTACTAGCCTAGTAGAGAGATATATAGGGGGGATATAGATAAGACGATCACTTACGCGTGTATGTTTTTCGTAAATCACGTGATTTTTCTATTTATAACTTGCTAGTGTTGATAGTAATCAAAATAGAGACTTCCCGAGCTAAGTCAAAACTTTAAATTTAAGTTTAAACTCTAAACTATTAATAGAATTAATAGAAAAACGTCTTAACGACTTCACGTATTGACGAATCAACGATTTAGATATTTTACTACTCGACATGCCAAGACTTAAAACCCTGATCGGGCTAGCTTCGAGACTTAGAATAAAATTTTAAAAATTTTAAAAATTTTAATATCAAAATTAGCACCTATAGGCATCTATCGGTTGAACAACCGTTGTTCAACCGTTGTTCAACCGTAGAAAAATTAATTTTCTAGTCTTAAACTGTTGTTTAAAAATTTCAATATCAAAATTAGCACCTATAGGCATCTATCCGTTGAACAACCGTTGTTCAACCGTTGTTCAACTGTTGTTCAACCGTAGAAAAATTAATTTTCTAGTCTTAAACTGTTGTTTAAAAATTTCAATATCAAAATTAGCACCTATAGGCATCTATCCGTTGTTCATCCGTTGTTCAACCGTCGTTCAACCGCTGTTCATCGGAAGAAAATCTAAATTTCCAAATTTCTAACATCAAACCGTTGAACAACCGTCAAACAACTATAAAATATCTAGATTTCTGTTGTTCAACCGACGTACAACTGTTGTACAACTGTTGTTTTTATTAGTAGGAAGCCCTAGAAGTTCTATTAAAACAATTTTAGAAAATAGTTTATATTTAATTTAAATATTGTATAAATCTAGTTTATAATCTATAAAAATTAGATAAAAATTTGTTGTTAATTAATTGTATTTTTTAAAAAAACAATAGATTAAAGGTATTATCTATTTTAACAAAAATTCTTAACAATATATTGTTATATACTATATTTATACTTAGATTAAAATCTTTATAAATTAATTATATTTTAAAATAGATTTTATATTTAAATAAATTTAAAACAAAACAAACTTATACAATATTTTAAATTAAAACAAAAATTATTATTGTAAATTTAATATATATATAATATATATTAAGTATATACTTAAATTGCAATATAAATTAATATCTACTATTATATATAAATTAATATAGAGATTATTAAAGATTATTATATAATATTTATTAAAATATTTGAAGTATTAAAAGAAGTTGTTTGTTAAACTATTTAAATTTTTTATATTAATTATAGAAACAAAGAATTGCAAACTTTTATAATAAATATAGACAAAAAACAAATTTAAAATATATTTAGTATATACTAGAATTATATAGATGTTACTAATATTTTGTTTAGAATTTAAAAAATATTTTTACAATTTTAATAATTTTCGAAAGTAGTTTAAATATCTCAAATATATATTGATTTTTTATTAAATATGTTCTAAGCATAATTTTCGAAAACATTATTTTAATTATTTGGCAATTTATTTTATTAATTAATTTTAAAAGATTAAAACTATTAACAAACTACTACAATATATAGACAATATAAATATATTATATTTTAAGCTTAAGATATAAATTAAATATTAAAAGACAAAATAGATTTTTGTCAAATTATATAAAGAGAAATTAAAAATTTCTTTGTATTAATAAATACTAGTTTGTAATTATATTAATATAAAAGAAAGCAATTACTTTTAAAACAATAAATTTGCGAAATAAAAGCTATTACTATTTGTTTCTATATTTAGATAAAATCTATATTTGTTCTAAGCTATATTTATGCTAATTATATACTAAAATAAGAAAATATGCTATTAAAATATTTGAAAAGAACAATTTTAAGACAAAAAAAAATATTCTATTTACTTAACGCAATTGCAATAAATTTAATCGTATTATTGCTTAATTAGTTAAAAAAAATACATACAATTAATTTATATTTAATTTGACTTAATAATTAATTAAATTATAGATAAAAAAGATCGAAAAACTATAAAGTATTATTAACAATATTTATATCTTTCTTTTAATCTAGAAAATTCTTATATAATATTCTTTCTTAATAGACTTAATTCTAAGTATAAATTTAACACAAATATAATATCTAAATTTAATAACAAGATTTTTTATATATTTTAAAATTGCAATTTAAGAACTACTTACTTAATAAAAAATTAATATTAAATATCGACTTAATATATATTAAATAAAGATTCTAAAATATCTTTTTTAATACAATAATATACAAAGATATTATTTAAAAAAGATAGATATTAAGTATCGACTCGATATATATTAGATAAAAATTCTAAAATATCTTTTTTAATACAACAATATATAGAGATGCTATTTAGAAAAAACAAACGCTAGATATTGACTTAGCATATATTTGATAAAAATCTTAAAACGTCTTCTTTAAT
>JAABUW010001920.1_pt1 | contig 32826 bp, 3 predicted proteins | sample 5560081 | NCBI WGS metagenome assembly JAABUW01 (sample SAMN10711882, study PRJNA513363) | rock metagenome | isolation source: Antarctica rocks | place: Antarctica: Victoria Land, Knobhead sud | reverse complement strand
TAAAAGATTTTCTAAAAAAATAATATATAATCTTAACAATCGAAAATTATACAATAAAGAAGCGCAAAATCGATATAGATATATCGCAAAACTCTTTTTTATTTTTAATACTATATTTCTTTTATAACGCAAATCTTTTAGAACAATACAATAATATTTAATTTCGAATTAGTATTACAAGTTTTGTAGATAATATAAATATATTAATATATAGAAAATTAATCGAACGCAATTGCAAAGTACTAGATTGAATATACAATAAAGACAAACAATAAATACATATTTATAACTCTAAATTTGCAAAAAAAAAGTATAAGTTAATTTGTTTTTTGCGCACTTCAAAGAGATTTAATATATGCGTCGATATTACGCTAACAAGATACGAGATAATCGCTAAATCAAATATAAAAATATTAGAGATTTAATTTAATTTAAAGCTTTAATAAAAGATATCTTTATAACAAGTAGAGATAGAACTAATAATTAAATGTAAGAAAGTTTCGATAATTAAGAGCTTTGTATTTAGTATATTTGTAAATATTAAAATACGCAAATATATAACAATAGAAAATCTAATAATTGTATATAATATTGCGATATAATATACTCTAATAATTATAAAAGAAATTAAAAAAGAAGTTGTCGAAAAGTTGCAATTAATACAAAAACAAATATTTTGTCGCATTATTAATATTTACAAAACAATATTTACGAAGACTTTATAAGTAAAGACTTATATATCTTTTATTATAATTATTCAAATAAGTTTATATAAAGATTAGTAATTATTATAAATGCAAAAGAATCTAAAAAAGTAATAAATATTGCGATACTTTGTATACGCAACTATCTTATATCTAAAAAAGAACATTAATTAAAATTAAAGATAACTTTATTGCAATTAAAAAGAAAATAGATAAAGATAACACTAGAATTTGCGACAATTTTGCGACAACAATTGTATATAACAACTTTATAGATTAAATCTTTTTTGACAATTATTGTATATAGCAAAGAGATAACTTTAAAAAAATATAATATTAATTGTTCTAATTTATATTAACAAGTCTATTTAAATAGAAGCGATTGTAACAAAAATGTTATTGTAGTTTTGAGAAAAATAGATTAAAGTATTAAGAAACGTTTTAAAGAAATAAAAGTAACACTTATATATTATAATAAGCTAGAGAGTTTTACAAAAGTAACAAAAAAACTTGCTAAATATTGCAAGACGTTTATTAATTTAAAAAGTTAAGTATACAAGATATACTTTAATAGTTAAACATTTATCAAAATTATTAAGAAGATAAAATTAATATTAAATTAAATACGTCTAAGATATATACAAGTTGTATACAAGACAATAAAATAACACAAAATATTACTAGAATTGCATTAAGTATTAAAGTATAACAAAATAAAAAGTAACAAAGTTGTTAACAAAGTTGCAAACAAAATATATACGCAATATTCTTCTTTTGTATACTAAACAATTAGCAAGCTTGCTACTAAAAAAATATTAATTTAAGATAAAACTTAAAAGAAATAGCAATACAAATAATTGCAAAACAAGAATAAGACAAAGTTTTGCAAGCTTGTTTTTAATATTACGTACAAATATATATAATTGTATACAAATTATTTTAAGTTATATAGCTTGCTTCTAATTTAATTAAGAACAAACAAGATCGAATTTAATTGTGTTTTTGAAATTTCAATTAACATATACGATTGCGACTAAAAAAGAATAACAATTAGATATATTCTACTAGTATATTTAATATAGCAATAAGAAAGAACGCAAATGCAAAAAGAAGTTAATATTCTAACTTAAAGCAACTACTAGACGAAACAAAACTAGTTAGGGCAACTATATATATAATATTGTCTACTAATTTGCTAAAACAATTTTAGACAACAATAACGTTAAAGATATTCAAATCTTTTTCTTAGATTTATAGAGTTCTTGCTTAAAGAATTTCTTTGTATACAAATATTACAATATAGAGTGCAAAAGACATTAGAAAATTGAAACAATACAAAAATACTATCGCAGCAACGTTAGAACAAAAAGACGCAAAAAGAAAAGAATTGCAAATTCTAATTAATTAGAATTTAACAAGTAGATACTAGTATTGCTCGCCAAATTGTAATTAATTAGATTTAAATTCTAAAAAAATAGAGTCTTGCATAGATTCTTAGAGATGTTGTATCAAGTATAAATTAAAATATATATATATATATATAAATATCTTAAATACATATTATTTTAAGCGTAATTTTGAAAAACATTATTTTAATTATTTGACAACTTATCTTATTAATTAACTTTAAAAAATTAAAATTGTTAACAAACTACTATAGCGTATAAATAATATAAATATATTTTATTCTAAACTTAAAATATAGATTAAATATTAAAAAACAAAATAAATTTTTGCTAAATTATATAAAAAGAGATTAAAGATTTCTTTGTATTAATAAATACTAGTTTGCAATTATATTAATATAGAAGAAAATAATTATTTTTAAAACAATAAGTTTGTAAAACAAAAATTATTACTACTTGCTTCTATATTTAGATAGATCTTATATTTGTTCTAAACTATATTTATACTAATTATATACTAAAATAAAAAACACACTATTAAGATATTTGAAAAGAACAATTTCGAAACAAAAAAAGACTTTTTATTTATTTAACGCAATTGTAATAAATTTAATCGTATTGTTGCTTAACTAGTTAAAAAAGATATATACAATTAATTTGTATTTAATTTGACTTAATAATTAATTAAATTATAGATAAAAAAAGATCGAAGAGTTGCAAAGCGTTGTCGACAATATTTATATCTTTTTTTTAATTTAAAAAATTCTTATATAATACTCTTTTTAATAGATTTGATTCTAAGCATAATTTAACACAAATATAGCATTTAAATTTGATAACAAGATTTTTTATATATTTTAAAGTTGCAATTTAAGAACTACTTACTTAATAAAAAATTTAAGTCGAATATCAACTTAATATATGTTAGATAAAGATTCTAAAACGTTTTTTTTAATACAACAATATATAAATATATTATTTAGAAGAGACAAACGTTAAATATTAACTTAATATATATTAGATAAAGATTTTAAAACGTTTTTTCTAATACAATAGTATATAGAGAGATTATCTAAAAGAGACAAACGTTAAATATTAATTCAATATATATTAGATAAAAATTCTAAAACGTTCTTTTTAATACAACAATATATAGAGACATTATTTAGAAAAAATAGATATTAAATATTAACTTAATATATATTGTTGTTCAGCTCGAATAAGTATAAATTAGACTTAAACTTTATAAATAATATATTAAAATTAAACAAAAAATATATAGCAATACTATAAAAATATTAAATTAAAAATTAAATGCAAGAACAATATATACAATATATATATTAAAAATATAATAAATATAACAAATTTCTAAAAGAAAAAAAGAAAAAACTAATTAAAAAAGTTGTTAAATTAAAGAAATTTAATATTATTAGTAATATAAAATATATTTTAAATATAATTTTATTATAAATAAATCAACAATATCTATTAAGCAATTAAGACAACAACAAAGATAAATTAATTTACAAATTTATATCTTTGTTTTACAAATATTGTATAATAATTTAAGAGCTTTTGTTTAAATTCGAAAAACTATATATAAATCTAATTTATATTAAGTTTATATTAAGTATTAATTTAAAAGAAGATTTATTACTTTATTAAAAGATTCGAAATTAAAGAAAACAATTAAAAACAAAATTATATAGAAAATATTTATATTATTTGTAAAATTAACAAGTATAATAATGCAACAAATTATTATAGTTGTTTGTTTAGTTTTATTTTATAAGAAATAATATCTAAAATTAAAATAATAAATAAAATAAATATATAGCAAACGTAAACAAAATATAGACTTAATATATATTTAAATATAATTAAAAAAGAAATCTTAATTTAAAATTAAAAAAAATATATAGATATTTTATATTAAATATAAATTATACTTTATCTTAAATTAATTTGCAAAAGATTTTTTTTATTAAAATATAATTGTCGCAACAACTACGCAAAAGCAAAGTATATAATAAATATTAACTTACTTTATTAAATCGAAGTTAAAAAGACAAATATTTAATTATCTATATTGTATATATTAGATACAACAAAAAGTATACAACTAGTTAAAACAAATTAAAGTATTAAATATAGTATATATTAAGCTTAAAATTTAGTTAAACAATTTTAAAAACTTTTTATTGTTAATTTGTTCTAATTTATACTTAGTATATATTTGTTATATATAATAAAAAACAATCTAATTTTTGTCTTTTTTAGTTGTAGATATAACAATAGTTTTTGCAATAATTTTATTAGCTAAACATAAACTTAGTATAATTTTAATATAAAGAAAAAAATAGTTGTATTAACTTTTGTTGTTAACAAAAATTAATTTAGTTAAAAAAAATTAATTATATATAAACTTAATATAGATATAATATAGACGTAATATAAAATTGCAAATAATATTTTACTTTTCTTTGTTATTAAAATATTAATTAAAATACAAATATCTATTAAATATAAAATTAATATAAAATTAATATAATAAATTAGCAAACAAAACTTATTTTTGTTCAAATTAAAAAAAGTATTATAATTCTTTTTTAAATATATAATAGATATAAATGTAATATATATAATTTTTAGACTTTCTTACTAAAGTTAATTGTTGTATTTGATTTTTTACTATTATAAGCAATTTTTTTTCGTTAGCTACGCATATATTAAATATAAATAAAATATAAATTTTGAAAGATTTTTTCAATTTTGAACGCACTACTATTATAAGATTTTTTCTCCTTTTTATGCTTTTTTAATGCTAGTATATACTTAGTATAGATTAGACTTAAAATATAATTAAATAATCTATTAAAAAATTTAATATCTATAATAAATATATTAATTTGCGCATAATTTAAGTATATACTAAGTACAAATTAATATAATAAAATATATAAAAACAAGTTTTTCGATTAAAATACTAATATAATACTAAAAATAAATTAGCGTAAACTTAGTATATTTTAAAACTAAGCTAAAAGTATACTTTTTGCAAATATTCTTTAAATTAAAAGACAAATATTTAAGAAAAAACAATAAACAATAATTAATTAATAACTTTAATAATTGTGTTAATGCGAATCTAATATTAGTTAAGTTTATACATAATTAATACGTTGTTAAAATCTTAAATAATAAAATAAGCATTTATATATATAGTATAAAAACAAGAAATATAAGAGATTAATTAAGTATATAACAAGCATAAAATAAGTTTATCTTGCAATAAAAATATATATTAAAAAAGATTACAAATTTTTAATTGTAACAATTGTTTTATATAAGTTTAATATATATATTTAATATTAATTTAATTTATGCAATATATTTTATGTTGTTTATATATTAATAAATAATTGTATTAATAATATATTTATATTTATACAAAATATAAATTTAGTTTAAGCAATATTTGTAGAAGTTATACTTTGATTTTGTAAAGTAGTTTGTATCTTGTTATTTTTCGAATCTAATCTAAAGTTTTAAAGCATTACTATTAGATTAATATAAACTAGATATATATTAAATATAAAAAAGATATATATTTCTTTTCAAAATAACGTATATTTGTAGAGATATTTTTTGTATCTAGATTTGCAATTGTATATATTTAGCTTATATATTGTATATAAATAATTAAAATATTTGTTTATTTGCTTTAATATAATATGTTCTTTAATAATAATATAGCTTAATTTTAATCTTAACTTAATATATATCGAATATAAATAAAACTACAACTACTTTATAGCCAATACTATATATAAAAAAACCGTGTTTTTACCGTAGTAAATCGGTAGTAAATCGGTAGTACTACGGTAGTACTACGGTAGTAATACGGTATAACCCTAGTATTGCGACGGTATAACCCTAGTAGCACTATCGTAGAGAGAGGATAATACTATATACGATTGTACAATCGTAGTAGATATAGTTATATCAATTTGGTATATTCTACCAAATTCAATTTACTACCAATTTACTACGAGATTAATACAGTTGCTAGTTGGTTAATTCTCGATAATACAATAATTGTATTATATGCGTTTTATTAGTAAGCAAACTTTTTTTTAATTTGATAAAGTGTCTTTCTATCTAATATCTATTATATATTAATATAGTACGCACGCTAGTAAGAAAGATCTAACGCGCACATATTATTTTCGTAAATCACGTAATTTTGTTATCTAAAATATTATAGTTTTGATAGTCGCGACGCTAGAGACTTCCCGAATATCTTAAACTTTAAATTTAAGATTAAAACTTTAAATTTATAAATAGAATTATAATTTAACAACTTTACGAGTTGACAAATTAACCTTTTAAAAACTTTACCATTCGACAATATTTTCGAAAACCTCAATCGGGCTAGCGTGGGAACTTCGAAATAAAAAAAATTAAAAAATAAAAAATAAAATTTTTATTTTTATTTTTTTCCCATAATTAGCACCTATAGGCATCTATAGATTCTATAATAGTATTGCGGTAGTAATACCGTAGTACTACGATAGCACTACGGTAGGAATCTCGTAGTAGTAGGATTTTCTTAGAAGTTACACGGTAGTACTACTAGCTTACTACTAAATTCGTAGTATAGCAGTAGTAATATCGTTATACTATCTTGTTTTTTTTATATAGAGGGGCCTCAAAGTATATATACAAATAGTTAACAATTAAGAATAGTAAAAGTTATTTTATATATTTGATTAATCAACGTTGTTGTACAATTATATCTATTAATACTTAGTATATATAAAATTGTAGTTAGATTTATACAATTTATATGTTCGAGTTGCAAAAGAAGATTCGAGTTTTAGAATTTAATGCAATTAATAATATTTAGTATATACTAAACTTAAATTATATCTATATATAGATTGTTTACTATTTTTCGTAATTTTAATAATAAATGTTGTTGATGCTTAATATAAATTAAATTGCAACAAAAAGTTTGTTTTTATTAGATCTATTTTTTATTTAATGGTATTTTATTTGCGTTAAATATAAACTTAGTATATATTTAATATAGAATTGTATTATAGTTAAATACTTATATTTAATTACAAAATTAAAATTCGAATTAAAGAAAAATTCTTAAGTGTGTAATTAATATATGCTAGACAAAAGCGTTATATATACTATATTTATTATAATAGTATTTTAGAGAAAACAAATTTTGTGCATTTATTATATTAAAATTGTTGTAATATACTCTAAGATTAGGAAACTAAATTGTGACAACACTTATACTAAATATATGTTAAAATAATAGAAGTAGTAAAATCAAAGAATATGCTAGACTTATACTATAAATTTGTTAATAAAGTCAAGAATATATACTAAAATAATATAGATATTTAGAAAAGATAAAAATAAAAATAAAAGACGCAATAATTGTATTTTAATTTTACAAAATATACTAGAGACTTAATACGCGACTTTCGCGATTTTAATTATTTTTGACATATATTACAACAATGCTAGATCTATATTTGAATCGCATTTTGTATAAGCGCGTCGAAATTACGCATTTAAAAACAAGTTAATAATTTTTGTTTTAATAGTTATCGACTATATTGAGTATATATCTAGTTTATTCTAAGTTTTAGAAATCGAACAAAATTATAATTACTTAATGTAATAAAATAACTAGTTAATATATCTAATATATACTAGATATATACAACTTGTCTTTAATGCTTCTTTAAACTTTTAATCTTCTTTCTTAATTTAGCGAAATATATATTGAGCATAGATTTAATATAAATAAAGTTTATCTTAAATGCAAATTTTCTATTTAAGATAAGCTCTAAAATAACTAGTTTATAAATTTAGTATATATCTAGTACATACAACTTAAAACAGAATTGTTTTTTTAAACTTATAATCTTTTTGTTTTATTTAGTACAATTTATGTTAAATATAGATTACGCATAAATAAAGTTTATCTTAAGTAAGAATTTCCACCCAAGATAAGCTTGTTTCAAGTAGGAAATTTGCATCTAGAATAAGCTATATGTTTAAACAAGATAAATATACAAAGTTGTTATTATCTAAGATAAGAGACTATTACTTAAGAATAATATTAATTTAAAAAAAGATAAAACAAATTGCTTAGCTTTTTCTTTTTTGTTGTTTATAATAAGTTGTTTTTATTTGCTTAGTTAGTTTTAAATCTAAAGTCGACTATATTATGCTAGATAGACTTTGTTATTTTTTGTTGCTTTAAAATTAAGAACTTAAGAATTTTAAAATTAATCGACTAAAGATATAGAATAAAGATATATATTGTTACAATCTTTGTCGCTTTATTTAATTCGACGTTTTCTTGTCTTAATATCTAGATTATATTATTTCTTATTAAAATATAAACTTGGAGCAAGTCGCGTTATATATAAGAGTAGAGCGAAAACGTTACTTGTTGTTGCTCTTAAATTGCAAAATTTTAGCTTAATTGCTTTTTATTATCTATAAGCAAGATTACAAAACATATTTAATTTCGATTGTAGTTAACAAACTTAATAGATAACAATAAATGTATTACGACTTTGTTGCACTAATATTAAGTTAAAACTTTGTTATAGCTTTTCTAGTACATCTAGATTGTATGCTTTAGACTTAATTGATTTCTATATTTGTAAGCAAGATTTCAAGATGTTAGATCTCGATCGCAATTAATTAACTTAATAAATAGCGATAAATATATTACAACTTTGTCGCATTAATATTTGATTAAAGTTTTTCTATAACTCTTTTAATATATTTAGATTGCACGCTTTAGACTTAATCTTTTTTTATTGTTTGTAAGCAAAATTTTGAAGTACGTTAAATTTAGATTGCAATCTACAAACTTAACAGATAATAATAAATATATTACAACTTTGTTTTATTAATATTTAATTAAAGCTTTGCTATAACTTGTTTAATACATTTAGATTGCACGCTTTAAATTCAATTTCTTTTTATTGTTTATAGACAAAATTTTAAAATATGTTAAGTCTAGATTACAATCTATAGACTTAATTGATAATAATAAATATATTACAACTTTGTTTTATTAATATTTAATTAAAGTTTTGCAATAATTTTTTTAATATATTTATTTTGTAGACTTTAAGTTCAATTATTTTGTATTGTTAATAAGCGAGTTTCTTTTATTTGCTAAGTATTATTAGAGCTAATAGAAGCAATAGCTATAAAAAGTGTCGATTAAATAGAAAGCACAAATTGTTTAGTCTTTACTAGAAAATACGAGACAAAATATACGTTTTAATTGTAAAGTTGCATAAAAATAAATAAATTAATAGTGTTAAGATTCAATTATTGTTCGATGTCAAGACAATTTTACAAAAGAGTTATATATAGTTGACAATGCAAAAGACGCAAAATTGTATCGAAAAATTGTATAATAGTAGAATTGTAATCTTTGAAAGATATAATAACAAAAGATTTATATTGTAGTTAAAAGACTAGATTGTTTGCTAAATTAAACAAGTATCTTATAATAAGACGCTAAACTTTAAATAGCAAACAATCTTTTCGAATACGCAAACATTAATATCAAGTTTATTTCTTATTAAAAATTAAACTATTAAAATTTATATTTAGATTTGTGTTTTGTTTTAAAGAGCAATAAATAGCTTCGAAAATAATCGAAACAATAGCAATAAAACAAGCGTTGCTAAGATTACAATAATTAAAAGAAAGAATAAAAACAAGTTTAAGTTTAAGTTTAACAAAAACAAAAACAAAAATAAGAACAACAATAACAAAAAGTAGAAAATTATTAAAATAATAATTTGTAAACGTAAACATATAGCTTATTCCAAGTGCAGATTTCCTACTTAGGACGAGCTTATTCTAGGTGGAAATTCCTACTTAAGATAAGCTTTGTTTATGCTTAGCTTATACTTAACATAAAGTATACTAAATAAAACAAAGATTATAAGTTTAAAAAGATATTCTTATTGCAAGTTGTATATATTAAATATATACTAAATCTATAATCTTGTTATTGTAGAGCTTATTTCGAGTAAGAAATTTGCATTTGAGATAAATTTTATTTATATTAAGTCTATGCTTTACATATATCTTGCTAAATTAAGCAAAAAAATTGAAAGTTTAAAGACGTGTTAAAAAGAAAATATATATATTTAATATATGCTAAATATATAAATTAATTATCTTAATACATTAAGTAATTATAATTTTGTTTAATTTCTAAAACTTAAAATAAGCTAAGCATATACTTAACATAATTTATAATTGTTAAAAAAAAACTATTATTTTAATTTTAAGTGCGCAATTCTAACGCGCTTATACGAAATGCAATTCAAACATAGATTTAGCATTGTTGTAATATATATTAAAAATAAGTAAAATTACACAAGTTACGCGTTAAGTTTTTAGCATATTTTGTAAAATTAAAGTACGATTGTTGCATTTTTTATCTTTATTTTTTCTAATTATTTGCATTATTATAGTATATATTTTTGATTTTATTAACAAATTTATAGTATAAGTCTAGTATATTCTTTAATTTTATTGCTTCTATTATTTTAATATATATTTAATATAAGTGTTATTGCAATTTAGTTCGCTAATCTTAAAGTATATTACAACAATTTTAATATAACAAATGCGCAAAACTTGTTTTCTTTAAAATATTATTATAATAAGTATAGTATATGCAACGCTTTTGTCTAGAATATAATAAAAATACACTTAAAAAATTTTCTTTAATTTAAATCTTAATTTTGTAACTAAATATAAATATTTAATTATAATACAATTTTATATTAAATAAATATTAAGTCTATATTTAATATATATAAGATTTAACTAAATAGATAACAAATTTAATAAAAAGATATTTTTTGTTGCAACTTAGTTTATGCTAAATATTAGCAATATCTATTATTAAAATTTCGAAAAATAATAGATAATCTATATATAGATTTAATTTAAGTTTAGTATATATTAAATATTATTAATTACGTTAAATCTTAAAACTTAAATTGTTTTCTTTAATATAAATATATAAATTGCATAAATCTAGTTGCGATTTTGTATATACTAAATATTAACAAGTATAATTGTATAATAATGTTAATTAATTAAATATGTTAATTAATTATATATAATGTATACGCTAAGCATATATAGTTGCAAATTTAGATACAAAAAATATTTCTTCAAATATGCGTTATTTTGAGAAAAAATATATATCTTTTCTATACTTAATATATATCTAGCTTATATTAATTTAATATTGTAAAGCTTTAAATTAGATTTAAAGAATAACAAAATGCAAACTATTTTACAAAGTCGAAGTATAACTTTTATATATTTTGTTTAAACTAACTTTATATTTTGTATAAATACAAATATATAATTAATATAATTGTTTATTAATATATAAACAATATAAAGTATATTGCGTAAACTAAATTAATACTAAGTATATATTAAGTTTATATAAAATAGTTGTTATAATTAAGAATTTGCAATTGTTTTTAATATATATTTTTATTGCAAAATAAACTTATTTTATACTTATTATATACTTAATTTATCTCTTATTTTTTTTGTTTTTATACTATATATACAAATGTTTATTTTGTAATTTAAGACTTTAACAATATATAAATTATATATAAATTCGATTAATACTAAATTCGCATTTATACAATTTTTAAAATTATTAATCAATTATTGTTTATTGTTTTTTTTCAAATATTTATCTTTTAACTTAAAGAATGCTTGCAAAAAGTATATTTTTAATTTAGTTTTAAAATTTACTAAATTTACGCTAACTTACTTTTAGCATTATACTAATACTTTAATCAAAAAACTTCTTTTTATATATTTTATTATATTAATTTGTACTTAGTATATACTTAGATTATACGTAAATTAATATATTTATTATAGATATTAAATTTTCGAATAAATTATTTAATTATACTTTAGATTTAATTTATATTAAGTATATATTAGTATTAAAGAAATATAAAGAAGCAAAAAAATCTCGTAATAATAGTACGCTTAAAATTTCGAAAATCTTTAAAAATTTATATTTTACTTATATTTAACATATGCGTAGTTAACAAAAAAAAAATGCTTATAATAATAAGAAGTTAAATACAATAATTAACTTTAATAAAAAAGTTTAAAACTTATATATATTATATTTATACTTACTATATATATAAAAAAAAATTATAATACTTTTTTTAATTCGAACAAAAACAAGTTTTATTTGTTGATTTATTATATTAAAACTATATTAATTTTATACTTAATAAATATTTGCGTTCTAGTTAATATCTTAATAACAAAAAAAAAAATTATTTGCAATTTTATATTATATTTATAATATATCTATATTAAGTTTATATATAATTAATTCTTTTTTAAATAAATTTATCTTTGTTAACAACAAAAATTAATACAATTATTTTTTTATTTACATTAAAATTATATTAAGTCTATGCTTAATTAATATAATTATTACAAAAACTATTGCTATATTTACAATTAAAAAAGACAAAAATTAGATTGTTTTTTATTATATATAATAAATATATATTAAGTATAAATTAGAACAAATTAACAACAAGAAACTTTTAAGATTGTTTAATTAAATTTTAGATTTAATATATATTATATATAATACTTTAATTTGTCTTAGTTAATTGTATACTTTTAATTGTATCTAATATATATAATATAAATAATTAAATACTTGTTTTTTCGACTTTAATCTAACAAAGTAAGTTAATACTTATTATATGCTTTGCTTTTGTATAAGTATTACAATAATTATATTTTAATAAAAAAAATTCTTTTGCAAATCAATTTAAAATAAAATATAATTTATATTTAATATAAAATTTCTCTATACTTTCTTTAATTTTAAATTAAGATTTCTCTTTTAATTATATTTAAATATATATTAAGCTTATATCTTGTTTATATTTGCTATATATTTATTTTATTTATTATTTTAACTTTGTATCTATTTTTTTTATCTTAAATATTATTTTTTATAAAATAAAGTTAAACAAACAATTATAATAGTTTATTGTATTGTTGTATTTGTTAGTTTTACAAATAATATAAATATCTTATATATAATTTTGTTTTTAATTGTTTCTTTTTAATTTCGAATTTTTTAATAAAGTAATAAATCTTTTTTCAAATTAATATTTAATATAAATTTAATATATATTAGATTTATGCGTAGTCTTTTAAGTTTAAACAAAAACTCTTAAATTATTAATATTATATAATATTTATAAAACGAAAATATAAATTTATAAATTAATTTATTTTTGTTGTCTTAATTGATTAATAGATATTGTTGATTTACTTATAATAAAACTATATTTAAAATATTTTTTATATTGTTAATAATATTGAATTTCTTTAATTCGACAACTTCTTTTGTTAAATTTTTCTCTTTTTTTTGTAAAAGTTTGTTACATTTTTGACGCATATATTGTATACGTTGTTTTTGTACTTAATTTTCAATTTGATATTTTAATAATATTGCTCTATATTTTTTGTTTAATTTTGATGTATTGTTTATAAAGCTTAAGTCTAATTTATATTTATTCGAGTTAAATAACAATATATGTCGAATTAATATTTAACGTTTGTCTTTTTTAAATAATGTCTCGATATATTGTTGTATTAAAAAAAACGTTTTAAAATCTTTATCAAATATATATTGAATTAATACTTAATATTTGTCTTTTTTAAATAATATCTTTGTATATTGTTGTATTAAAGAAAATATTTTAGAATCTTTATTTAACATATATTAAATTAATATTTAGCGTTTGTCTTTTTTAAATAATATTTTTGCATATTATTGTATTAAAAAAGACATTTTAGAATCTTTATTTAATATATATTAAATTAATACTTGATATTTGTTTCTTTTAAATAATATCTTTATATATTGTTGTATTAAAGAAGACGTTTTAGAATCTTTATTTAATATATATCGAATCGATATTTAACGTTAATTTTTTATCAAGTAAGTAGTTCTTAAATTGCAACTTTAAAGTATATAAAAAATTTTGTTATTAAATTTAGATATTATATTTGTGTTAAATTTATATTTAGAATTAAGTCTATTAAGAAAGAGTATTATATAAGAATTTTTTAAATTAAAAGAAAGATATAAATATTGTTAACAACGCTTTGCAACTTTTCGATATTTTTTATCTATAATTTGATTAATTATTAAGTCAAATTAAATACAAATTAATTGTATATATTTTTTTTAATTAATTAAACAACGATAGAATTAAATTTATTGCGATTGCGTTAAATAAATAAAATAATTTTTTTTGTTTCGAAATTGTTCTTTTTAAATATCTTAATAGCGTATTTTTTTATTTTAATATATAATTAGCATAAATATAATTTAAAACAAATATAAATTTTATCTAAATATAGAAGCAAGTAATAATAGCTTTTATTTCGCGAATTTATTGTTTTAAAAGTAATTGCTTTCTTTTATATTAATATAATTGCAAATTAGCGTTTATTAATGCGAAGAAATCTTTAATTTCTCTTTATATAGTTTAACAAAAATTTATTTTGTCTTTTAATATTTAATTTATATTTTAAGTTTAAAATATAATATATTTATATTATTTATATATTATAATAGTTTGTTAATAGTTTTAATTTTTTAAAGTTAATTAATAAGATAAGTTGTTAAATAATTAAAATAATATTTTTGAAAGTTATGCTTAAAATATATTCGATAAAAACTAATATATATTTAAGATATTCAAATTACTTTTAAAAGTTGTTAAGATCGTAAAAATATTTTTTAAATTTTAAATAAAATATTAGTAATATTTGTATAATTCTAATATATATTAAGCATATTTTAAGTTTGTTTTTTATTTATATTTATTATAAAAATTCGCAATTCTTTGTTTTTATAATTAATATAAAAAATTTAAATAATTTGACAAACAACTTCTTTTAATATTTCAAATATTTTAATAAATATTGTATAATAATTTTTAATAATTTCTATATTAATTTACGCATAACAATAGATATTAATTTCTATTATAATTTGAGCATATATTTAATATATATTGTATATATATTAAATTTACAATAATAATTTTTGTTTTAACTTAAAATATTGTATAAATTTGTTTTATTTCAAATTTGTTTAAATACAAAATTTATTTTAAGATATAATTAATTTATAAAGATTTTAGTCTAAATATAAGTATAATATATATTGTTAAGAATTCTTGTTAAAATAAATAATGTTTTTAATTTATTATTTCTTTAAAGAATGTAATTAATTAAAAATAAATTTTCGCTTAGTTTTTATAAATTATAAATTAAATTTATGCAATACTTAAACTAAATATAAATTAATCTTTTAAAGCTATTTTAATAGAAAATTTCTTAAGTTTTTGCTTGCGAATTAATATTGTTATGCGATTTTTTATATTAAGATTATTGTATATATAACGCAAAGCAATTTCGTTATATTTTGCGCATAAATCAAATATAATAGAAAAGATATTAAAGCGTTTTGCAAAATATTTAACACAAACAATATATATATTAGATATAAACTTAGTTTACGCGTTGTTAAAAATAGTAGATTTTGTTATTTAATTGTCGCAATTATAATAAAATATAATAGATAATAAGTATAATTTTTGCGTACAATTAGTATAAAGAATAGAAATTGTTCTTAATTATTAAAAATATAAATATTTAATTGCGCATTGTATATACTAGTTTTAATTTTGTTACTTTCTTAAAAATAATTAAATTTTGTATATATTTAATATATATTAAACTTGTATTAAAATAAAATTAATCGCAAATAAAACTTTTAAAAGTTAAATATTTAATAAAAATATAATTTTTTATGCGTTATTGTAATTTGTAATCTATTAAGACGCAAAAATAATTAATATTAATATATATATTAAGTTTGCGTTAATAATTCGATTTGTATGTTATAATTTTGTATTAAAAAATAAAAAATATTTAATTTAATAAATTTATAAAATTAACTTACAAACAATATAGATAGAGTAAAAGTTTATTTTATAAGTCTTTTATATAGTAGACTCTTAATTTTTGTATATACAAGTTATAGATTTAAAATATATATAATGTGTGTGTTAATTTTATTATTTTTTAAGAAATTTATAATATTAAATCTTTGTGCGACGCTTTAATTGCGCGTTAACATTTATTATATACGTTAATTAAATAAAGTATTATAAAAAATTATTAATGTTTTTAAGCTTAACTCTATTGTATACTAAACATATATATAGTATATTTAAATACGCATATTCGCAATACTTAATTTTAAAATATTTGAAACTTTAATATTAAATTTTATTTGCTTTGTCTTTTTTTTAATTTTTAAAAGTAAAAAAGTAATCTAAGTAACTTTAAAGTTAATTGCGACAATAAAAAATTAAATTTAGTCTTAATATAAATTAAAATTATATTTTACTTAAATTAAATATATATTAAATATATATTTGTTAATTAACACTTTAATAGAGATATTAATTAAAATTTCAATTAATATTATACTTTTTTTGTACACAAAATAAAAATTCTTCTTTAAATATATATATAAATATATTAAAATATTGTAATAATTTTGCACTTTTAATATAATTATTTAATTGCGTTCTTCGAAGATAATTGCAATCTTATTAATGTTAATAAAGTTCTATATATAATAAACATTAGCTTAATATAAAAAAGAATTTATTTTTTTAAGTTTTATAAGCAATAATTTGTTAAAACTATTAAAATCTTAATTGTTTAATATATTTTAATTTTTTTAATTGTTTATAGAAGCATTTTTGTTAATATTTTAATTACTTAATATTGCATTCGATTTAATAATATTAATATTATTAAAATTCGAAGTTTGTTTATATATTTAGCAAATATCTAATATATAATAAGCATAAAGTAAATCTTAATTTTATTTATTTATTGCGAAATTGTTTATTAACTTTAATTTACAAAAATTTTAAACATAGAAGAATTCTTTTTGCTAAAAAACATAAAGATTTTGAAGACAAAAAAATTAATAACACTATTAAAAGATATATTGTTATTAAGATTTAAATTAAATATAAACTAAATTTAAATATAATATATATATAAGACAAGTAATTAAATTGCGTAAATGTAAAACTATATTAAACTTATGCTACACTTAAGAGTAATTTATGCTATAACAAAATATAATTTTGTAATACGTAAATCTTGTTTTTAAATTTAATTGATTGCGCATTATAAATCTTACACAACTTTAAAAATATTATAAATATAAAAAATTAAATTTATATTTAATATATATTAAAAAAAAGCAAAATTTTAGAAGTTAATTTTTAATTAATATTAAATAAAAAGGTTTATACTTTATATAAACTATATATATATTAAGTTTGTATCTCAATTGCGAACAAAGATTGCAATTAATTTTTGTAATTCGAAATAATTATATTAAGTATAAGTTAAGCATTGATCGAGTTTATCTCGAGTAGAAATTTTTACTTGGGATAAGCTTATCTTGGGTGCAATTTCTGCACTTAGGGTAAGTTGCAACCTAGTAAACGTTATTTTGTCTTTGTTGTTATAATAATTCTATTTGAAATTTTTGAGTTGCTTGCTTCTACAACTATAATATTAGCTCTTATTATTAATTGTTTCTTGCGTATATAGGTTTTTAATACAAGATATTCGCAACACATATTTAAAAACTCTAGTATTTTTGTGTTTTATTCGAAAATATCTTAATAACTAATTAAGAATATAGAGAGCAATTTATTTATTATAGATATTAGAAACATATATCTATTTATTAGATACAAAAACAAAAAAGCTTGTTATATTACAATCTATAATAGATAATATATACTTAACTCTTTTTATAGTTTAATCTTCTATAATTAGTTAAAAGACGTTAGCATTATTTAAAGAATTATTAGTTATAATTTTTCTATTAATATTTAGCAAACTCAAGTTGTTAAAAACTTTAATCTTTACTTTCTAAACTTAAAATTGTTTATTGCACTCTTTGTTGTTACTATTGTTTTATTAACAATTAGTAAAAATATTGTAATTATATAATACAAACAACTCGATTATCTAAATAAACAAAAAATCTATTAATTAATTCGCAAAGATATTTTCGATCTTATTAAGTTATTTTTAAATAATACTTATATTTCTTGCGTATACGCAAGAAGCAAAACAACGCTTTATTAAATCTCTATTAAACTTAATTGTTAAAAAACAATTTTATTTATATTAACGTTATAGAACTTATGCTTCTAAATTATTTCGATAGTATTTGCTATATTTGCACTTAATTAAATAATACGTTCTGGACCCTCTAAGAATTAAAACGTCGATTGTACAATAATTGTTCTTCGATTAAATACTAGTTGAATTACAATTCTAGATTAAGTATCGATTAAAAAATTGTTTTTCGATCGATGAAAATTTCGTTATGCAACAACAAGTAGATTGAATAGCAATTAATTAAGAAGAAGACTCGATTAAATAACAATTAATTAATCTACTCTTTGTTAAATAATAGTTAATTAAGAAGAGGACTCGATTGAATAACAATTAATTAATCTACTCTCTATTAAATAACAATTAATTAACAAGAAGACTCGATTAAATAACAATTAATTAATCTACTCTTCGTTGAATAATAGTTAATTAACAAGAAGAGTCGACTAAATAACAATCGATTAATTGAAGAGAAATGTTTTTGCAAAAGACTTCGATAAGAACTTCGACAAAAGACAACAACAAAAAACAACGATAGAAGACAACGATAGAAGATAACAACAAAAGAACATTCTTTAGAATGTTATACGAGACATTAACGTATAGTTCTAAATTATATACAATAGATTACTATTGTAGTTGAGAATATAATAAAGCAAATAAAACTATTGCTAAAGTCTTTCGCAAAGAGAAATAAAACGTTGTAATATATTATATTGTATCAAAAATTAAAAGAAGTCTCTCGCAAAACATCTAGCTATATATTATATAATACTATATATCTTGTATAGATATTATAGTTACTATAGATATATATTATTGCTGTTATTGTTTTTTGCTATTTGTTATATTGTTATAGTTAAGAAGATATTCGAGTTAAGATTAAAATTTATAGAAATCTTTTTTTTGTTTTAAGTTTAATATAATATTGTGTATTTTAAATATTAATTTATATTTTAATTGCAGAAATTATTTTTGCTATATAGACTATTATAGATATTGAGCAAATAATCTTTTATATACTTTATAAAAACAGAATTTTTAAAAAAAGTTTTTAACAAATCTATTAAGCGTTGCAAAATTATTAGCTAAATAAAGAAATTTATAAAAGAAGATTAGCTAATATTACAATAAAGTTTGTACAATTTATAGCAAAAAAATTTGTACTTTTTTCGATTTATATTGTCGAAATCAACAATATACAGTTTAAACAAAAATATTTTTTCTAGTTAATTGTATTAAAATTGTCTAAACAATTTGTTTTTAAGTTTTTTATAAATATACAATCTCGACAATAGATTAATTTGTTTGTTAAAAAAATTTTAAATTTGTAAAAATTTAGTTGTTGTTTTTAGAATATTAGTTTTTTATTATTTAAAGTTTTTTTCTATATTTTTTGTTACTTTTAAGTAGAAAAAATTGTTTATTTTAAAATTAGAAAAAATAGTATAAATAGATTTGTTCTTGTTGTTTTTATTAAAATATATAAAATAGTATTGACAAGCTATAGTATTAAGTTTGTCGAAAATTTAACTTTTAAAAACAGTAATTGTATCTATTTATACTATTTTATTTTGTAACTTCTTATTGTTTTGACTCTAACTAATATTGTAATTGTTAGATATTAAAATAAGTATAAAAGTTGTTTAATTGCAGAATAGATTCTTTGTATTAAATATAATATTATTATAAATATTATTTAATAATCGAAAAGTTATTGCGAAAAACTTTTGTGTAGTATATTTTGCGATAATAGATTTCTGCGTAGTATATTTTGCAATAATAGATTTTGCAATAATAAGTTTCTTAATAATAGACTTTGCAATTTTAGTTTTTGCTATAGATTGTTTTGCGCTATGAGTTTTTGCAGTAGATTTTAATATATAAGATATTGTCTTAAGTATTAAGAAACAAAACAGTAAAAAAGATTTCGAAATTCGAAAAGTTACAAAAAATTTCGATACTAAATTAAAATATATTTTTTGAGATATTTTTGCTTGCGTTTAACTATCTTTATTTTTACTAATATATATATATTTTATTATCGAGTTTTTCTCTTTTTTATTACTAATCTATTTATAGTTTTGCGTAAATCGAGAAGTATTTAGTATTAAGAAAGTCTTTTTTAAGATTCTACTATTGTTGTTAACAACTTTCTAAATATTATTAATAAAGATTTTAAGTACTTTAGATGCTTTAAAGACTTTAAAAATTCTAAAAATTTTAATTGTTATAGAAGATTTCGAAATAGTCTTTTTAATTAGAAATTAAGTAAAAATCTTTAATATTGCAGTTTGTTTGTCAGTAAAATTAGATAGAATTTTATTATCTGAAGTCTTTTGCAGTTATATGTTCTGTTTAATAGTAGATATATTAATCTAATTTTATTATTAGATAACTATTGCTACAGAAATAGATAAACTATTTATAGTCTGTCTTTTTAAAGTCTTATAACTTGGAAACAAGTTTTTAGTATTGTTATTAAAAAATTTGTTTTTTTCTCTTTTTTGTTGTTGTCTATAATCTGAAGCTGTTAATACTAACTTATTTCTTAATAATTTCAAATTAGTTGTACTTGTATAATTAGATATAGTACTATATTGCTTTAATAATATTTGAAATAATTTTCGAAAAAAAACTTTTCGCGCAATGCTATTCTAACTTAATTGACTATTTTTATTAACACAAGAACTGTAGTATTTAGTATTATATTCTATTTAAGATTTAAGTAACTTATCTAGCAAACAATATTGTAGTCGATAATTCTATATTAAAATAATATAGATAATCTATAAGTAAAAGATCAATATTATTATTAACAAAAGCAAAATATCGACAAGATTATCTTGCACTATTAATATTGTAAAAACAAGCTACTATATTTGATTTCTTTCTGCTAATATAGCAATTTTAGATTATAATTTAATCTACTTGTCTATTAGTATTCTGAAAATATCTTACTGTTTCTATTTTTTCAGTTTTGTTGTTAGATTTGCTATCTTTTTTTTTGTTCTCTATTTTTTTTCTTAGATTAGCTCTTTTTCTTATTGTTGATATAAAACAAGATTGAAATAATAGACACAACGCAACAAAAAAATAAAGAAAAATAAAGTTGCGTTAGATAAAATATGTCGACAATATTGTTTGCTTTAATTTAGATCTCAATATTAAAGATATCTAATAATCTAACAATATATATAATTAATTGCATTTCTTTGCAAAAAACTTCGAGATATTTGTATATATAAAAGTCTTTTATATTAAAGTTTTTTGCAATACAAGTCTTTTGCAATACAAGTCTTTTGCAATACAAGTCTTTTGCAATAGAAACTTTTTACAATTTATTTTATTAAGCTTAAAATAGATACAAGAAATATAAAAAAGTATTAAAACTGTTTAGAGCTCTTAATAGAAATAGAAGAAATATAAATATAGAATAAAAAAATTCTATTAACAGAAGAAAAGTAAACAAATATAATAGATATTAATTTTTGATATTTTAATATATAGAGTTCTAATATCTAAAGAAAATTAGAAAGGTTTAAGAAAGAATATTTAAATACTATAACTAAAAATCTTGATACAATATAGATATTGTATAGATATATTGTTTTAATTAAACTTATTATATATAGAGAATACTTTAAATTATTTATAAATTAAAAAAGTAAAATAAACAAATAATATAATAAGACTTTTCGATAGCTTTTTATTTAAAATTAATAAATTTACTTGTATTATTTACTGCAGTATCGAGTTTCGATCTATTATCTTTATATTTATTATAGTCTCTTTACTCTTAATATTATAATTTTCTCAACTATCTATATTTTATTTTTTTGATAACAACTTATTTTAAGTTCTAAAAAGTGCAAATTATAATTTCTATATATATTTGCTGCAACTATTATAACTTATTGGAGTAAATAGAGATCTTTATTATTAAATTGATATAAGAATTTTTGAAGCAAGTAATTTAGAACTCGAATTTTTTTACTTTTGAATTTTAAATATATTAATTTATATACTAAACTATTTTAACAATTTAGAGTACTTTGCAAAAAACTTTTTTATTTTTTGTATTAAACTTTTTTTATTTTTGTTTGTCTATTACTTAAATTATTGTGCAAAAAATTTTACTTTTAATTTATAGTAAATACAACAAAAGTTTTTTGTAGAATTTGTAGTATTAATAGTTTTTTGCAATACAGATTTATATCTTATATATTTTTGAGTATCTTTAATATAGTCTATTAATTAATTGATATTTGTAATTTAGCTATTGTATAGCGCTATTTCGAGAAACTGCAAAAGATTCTAGACTTTGTCGATATTAAAAAAATAAAAATTTATATAATCGATTTTTACAAACGTTTTTTTTTTTTTTTATAAAATATATCGGAAAGTAAATCTAACTATATTTTAACAAATATAATAAGTCTTAATAGAACTTAAATTATTGTAATCTATTTGCTATAAATAAGTTATTCTATTAAAGACTTTATTTTTGTTAAAATCTTAATCTATTTTATATTGCAAAAAACTTCTATTAAAAGAAGTCTTTTGTAGCTATAATTTGTATTAAATTTTTTGTATTGTTAAACAAATAATAAAGTCTTTAACAATACTAAATATTGTTGCTATATTAAACTAATATATATGCAGATAATAAAGCAAAAATCTTTTAATATTATACAGCACAAATCTCGATCAATAATTTGATTAACTTTGATACTTGTATTTAAGACTTTTATTAGTTAATAAATTAAGCAAATCTATTTAATTGTATTAAATTAATTTAACGTAAAAAAGTATTACAAAGATACTCGACAATATAAATTAATAACAAATAAGTTAACTATTAATAAATACTTAACTAAAAATTATAAAATCTTCGACAATTGCAAAAAGCAAACAAGCACTATTGTTATATTTAGTTTTATTATATAGATATATTGTTACAAGTCTAAGACTTAACAGAAATAGCAATTAAAAAACAACTGAATTTGTACAATTATAAATCAAGTATTTGTTAAACTTAATATTAAGTAAAGTAATTAAACAATTTATTTTATTGCTTTAATATTAATATTGTTAACAAGACGCAATTCTTAAAGTTTTTAATATTGTATAACAACTATATTCTACAATAGCTTTCTATTTTGTTTAATATTCTAATTATTGAAACTTCAATATCTAATAGTTCTAATAATATTATAAATTTATTATTATTTATTAAGTATTTTAATAGCAAATTCTAATAGACTTTTTAAATCTTAAAAAAAATAGAAATTAAATTAACTATTAATTTGTACTTTTTATTAAACAATTATTTTGTTGTTTAATTATATATTATTTCTAGCGTTGTTAATTACTAAATATACAACTTATATTAAAGTAATATTTAGAAAAATTATTGTATCTATTAGATATAGAAATAATATATAATTTGTTGCATTTATTTATTGATAATTTCTTTCAAAATTAAAAAAGTAATCGATAATTATCTATTAAAAATTTAAGCTATATTTGTCTATTGCAATTATTTATTAAATAAAAAAATCAAATATTAACAATTTAAGAATATATTTATCAAAAAGTTGCTTACTTCTGTTTTCGAAAAATTAAAGAAAAAAAAATTATATTCGACATAATTCGAAAGTTAACTATACTTATATTGTAAAATTAATTGTTAGCAATTAACAAAACAAACAAACTTAAAATTAATAATATTAAAATAGTTTTTATTAAGAACAACTACTATATAAAATAATTTAATAAATTGTGCTTAACAAAATTAATACTAGAAATTCGACTAACTATATTAAAGAGAATACTGAAAAAAACATTAAAAATATAAGCGCTATTGCGCAATTTTTGCAATTAAATAAGTATTTTTTGTTGCAAAAGATTTTTAATATAGATATTGCAAAAGACTTTAATATATCTTAATATTATATAAAGTTTCCAACAAAATTGTATTTAGAAGTCTTTAATAGATACTTTATTAATCTTTTATTTTATAGATTGTTTGTAATTAAGAAAAAACGGATATTTTTTGTTAGCTTTTTGAAATTGTATTTTATATATATATATTTTTTAAACTTGTCAATATTAAAACTATTTTTTTCGCTTTATATTAAACAAAAGCTAAGCAAAAATAAGTTATTTAGATCTTTATAGAAAATCTAATTGCAAAAATAGTTTTGATTTTTGTATATAGTTTCGACTTAATTGAATTGAATTTGCAATCTTTATATTAATAGATATATTTTTTGAAGTTATATTACAATATTTTAATCGAAAATTAATATATTTATTAATTTCGACAAATAGATAGCTTTGCAACAATTATTTATATTCTCGAATATTATTTGTATAATACTTTCTCAAATATAGAGTTTTTTTAAATTATAAACAAAACTATTTTAGAAATAATAGTTTTACTTAATTGCTTAATATTTGAAAGTTTAAAAATTAAAAATTTAAATATAACTATTAATATTAAAGATTAAATTTAACAAAAATCGAAATTAATTCGACTAAAAAATATTGTTTTTGTATTAAATAAAAATTTTGATATTCTGGAAGTAGAAGCAGTTATCAAGAAAATTATATTAAAAACAAAGAGAAAATAGATATTTAATAGACAAAAAAGATCGAAATAAATATTTGCTATTATTATATACAATATAATAGCTACTAATCTAATTTAATTAGTTTGTTAACTTAAGATTGTAGAAGTTTTCTGCGATATATCTATTGCAAATATTATATAAGAAGATATATATAGTATATAATAATAATTAAAGCTTTCGACAGAAATAGATTAAATATTAAAAAAAAGAGAAAAAATAATTTTGAAAAGCTAATTGATTATTATTTGCGATAGTTATATAGACGTAGTTATTTATAGATATTCGAAAACTACAATTTAGATTATATATCTTAGTTTAGCTAGATTATTTTAACTTTCGCAATTTGATACAATAAGAAGTAATTTTCAGCTATTGCGATTTTCTGTATAAGATCGATATTCTTGTTTGCTATTTTTGTTAACTATTAAAGCTTGAAACTATTATTATAGTATCTCGAATATTATATTGTTGCTATATTGATATATTGACAAGACTTATATATATTATAGACAATTCTATTTTTGTTTTTGATATTTCTTAACTTAACAACTATTTGCTCTCTAATATTATTTTATTAATCGATTTTTTTACAATTTATCATTTTCTCTATTAATTCGACTTTTTTGATAAGATATCTACAATACAAAGCAATAGAAAGAAAGTTAATTTTGCAAAAAAATTAACAAACAATTTAGAGAAAGATTATATAAGAAACTATATAGAAAACTTTATTTATTAAATATTTAGATTTTTCTATAAATTTGAAGTCTTTTGCAGCAACAATTAAAATACTAATATAGCTAAAAAAGAAGTTTTTAGCAATAGCAATTTCAATAATAATATAGTTAAAAAGAAAGCTTTTTGCAATAGTAGTAGAAACAAAAATATAATAGAATATAATAGCGCGCGAAATTTAGAAATAATAGAAATCAACAGTAATAAAAAGAATTTAATATATATTAATAGAAATTTATTAACAGAAATCGAGCAAAAAATACTATCGAAAATAAAAATACTATTAAAGATAGAGTATAAATCAAAAGTTAAAATTGAAATTAAGTTGTTAAAACTTTTTTTGATAAATATAATTTTATATTTTAAATATTTGTTGATTAGTTTAGAATAATAATTACAATATTTTTTAAGAAATTTAGAATCTTACTCTATATTAATATATAAAAAATTTGAAAAACAAAAACAAAAATAAAAAGAAATTTTTTATAGTATTTGTTTTTGTTGTAAATTTTTATTTTTGTTTCTTATTATATTATTTGTCTATTAAAACTATTTTATCTTTATTGTCGAATAATTTGAAAAAAGAGATTGTAAAAAAACAAAAGAGAAAAAATATTATATTACTATTACTTTATTTGATATTTAATCTATAGTTCGAGAAATTAGACAATTCTCGAACTAACTATATTAGATTTAAAGAAATTTTTTAAATATCGAAGTTTTTTGCAGAAAATAATACTTTTATTAAAATTAACAATTCTATATATATTTTTTCAAAAAAGCTCGATATGTTAAAGCAATAGATTTGATAATATATATTTTTTTTGCAATTAATACAAAAAACAATTAAGATTACAATAGAGAATTTATTTTTTTATTAAAAAACTAAAGAGTTAATAACAAAGATAACAAGTTAAATATTTAATATAGCAATACTAATACAAGTTTTTTAATTTTATATAAACAATTCTATTTGCTATTAAATTGCAAGTTAAGATATATTTTGATATAATATATTAAATCGACAAACTTATTAAGCTTTAATATTTAAAATTTTGAAATTTTTCTATTAGATTTATTTTTAAAAATATTTGTTATATCTTAAAGCGCAAAATTATAATTTCTAAAGATAGTTTGAAAATCAAATTAGATACAAATTTTGTATATTAGTATAATTGTATTATCTTTATTAATAGAGACTATAAAAAGAAAAATATCAAGTTTGAAAAACAAAATAAAATAGTTCTTGAGTTTCAAACTATTATAGACAAGAATTTTTTTTTTTAAAAAATTTCGATGAAATTTTTACTGTTAAGAATAACAAACTTTTTATTATTAAAAATTACAAACTTAGTATATTTCTTACTTTAATTAGCAAATATTTTCGCATTTATATTAATAGAAATTTCGATAAAAAAAACAAGAATTTTATATCTATTAAAAAAAACTATATTCGATATATTTTAAATATAAAGTTTTTTATTGTTTAATCTGTATATTAATTTTATTAAACTTAAGATAAGTTTAAAATAAATTATTATAGTCGCGAAAGACTTCTTAAAGTCTTTAACAGATTTTATTTATTTTTTATTTTTTATTTTTTTATAGACAATTTTAAAATTTATCGAAACAACTATTGTTTTTTTAAGATATTTTATTTTATATTTGTTGCTTTAATTTACAAGAAACAATATAAAATAACAAATGTTTTTATTTTTATATTAGAATTTTATAAAATTAAAATTAAGAATATAGTAAAATCTATCTTTAAATTTATACAAAATTTAAATAAAAAGATCGATCTTACTATTAATAGAGAAATAATATTTATTTGTATTTTCGAAATAATTTTGTTCGACAATATATTATAATAGATTTATAACAAAGAATTTTCTTATTATTTTGCATAAATAGATTGTCGAATCTATTATTGTTTTAAAAAGAAACAAAAAAATTTAAAATTTAAAATTGTTAATAATAGAAAATATTATTAAGAAACTATTAATTAAAAAAAGTATACAAAAAATTTAATTAATAAGAACAAAATAGTCTATTTGCAAAAAATAGAAATTAAAATCGATATTTTAGTAATTTAATATTTAATTTTTCTATTTAATTTAATATTGTTTCGAACTTACAACGCATCTTATTTTGAGTAACAAGAATTAAATAGAATTTTTAAAACTTGTTAATTATTATAATATTTAGCAAAAAGAGAGATTAATTCTATATTAAGATATTTTAGTATTTTTGCTTTTTTTCAAATTAATTTTGTATACAATTTTTTATATTCTATATTTGATTTTAATTTCTATTAGAGTTCGAACAAATTTTGTTGTTAATTTCTTTTATTTTATATTTATATACTATAGATATTTAATTTAATATAAGCTATATATAGAAGACTTTTAGACTTATATCTAAAAATAATACTAATATATATAAAATTATTAAGATCTTTAATACAATAGCAAAAATCAATATATTAATAAAAAATTAACAATATATCTATTCGAAAAATCTATATTAGATAATAGTAACAAGTTGACAAATATATTAAATTTTTATTTAATATATTATAGATTTTGCAAAAAATATTGCAAAAATTTTTAAAAAGATTTTTTAAAAAATCTCTTGTAACAATAACAACAATATTAACAAAACAAATAAAAAGAATAAGATCTTAAAAATTATATTTTTTAATCTTGTTAATAGTAAATTCGAGAATTTTGAGAACAATATTTTATTATTTTAAAAATATATATAATTATCGTGCAAATACTAAGAAGAAAAAAGATTGTAAATTTAAAAATAATAAATTTTAGAAATTTCTTGTATTGTTTAATATATATATCGATTTCTATATTGTCGATATAGTACGCAAGTATATTACAATTATAAATATAAATATTCTAATATATAAAATAAAATATATATAAATAATATTCAAATAAGTCTGTATTAACTAATATATTTTTTAAAATTTTTAAAATTATAGTAGATTATGCAGTATTATCGAATTTTATAGATTATTTTTTGTATATAATATTATAAGTTAGTTTATGCGTCTTAATTTTGCTAAGTTTTGAAAAATATATTCGAAATTAATAGAGATTTTAATATTGCTTAAAGACTATTATCTATTGTTAATAAGAAATTTTCTGTCATTAAACAAACAAACAATCGACAAGAATATAAATAGAATTTATATAGTAATTTGCAATAATTTATATCGACAAATTTAATTGTTTTTAATTAATTTTAGACTCTTCGACACATTTGCTATAGATACAATATCGAATTTATTAAGATTTTCGTCTTAGTATTTTTTTATTCAAAAATTACTAAATATCTATATGCAAGACTATAATAAACAAGTTGTTAATTTAGACTTTAAGCGCTTTAAATAATACAATAGAATTGTCTTTATTAATAAGTTAATATTCTAAATATGTTTTTTATAATTATAGTTGAACTAATACGTATTAGAAACAACAATCGACGCGTATACAATATAAGAGACTATATAATAGTTAAAATTAGAAAAAATTGTCTGAGTTAATACTTCTTGTATTTATATTGTTGTTTAAAGTATATTTTTGTTGTAATAGATATTATATAGTAGATATATAAAAGTAAAAATCTTTTGTACAATTTTTTGCACAATTTTGTTTTTGATTTTTTTGTGTATTAACAAATATTCGCACAATATATCTACGAACTTCTTGCTCTTATCTTAGACAGCATATATATTATCGATATTTTCTACAAGTTAGATTGACAAACAACAGAGAATAGTAATTGAAATCTGCTGAAATATAATTAAAATATAATATATTTATAAAAGACAATATTATAGACGTTGCAGAAGACTTTTGCGACAAAACAATATATTTAAGAGAGACTATAAGTATATAATAGAAAAGACTCTTGCAATAATAATAGAAAGTTTTTTGCAACAAAAGTTTAACAATAGTAATACTTATAGTTGTTAATTGTATATCAAATACAATTCTATTTTTTAATTGTTATTTAATCGATTTTCTATCTATTAATCTAATTTTCAGCTGTTAATTGTTGCAAAATCTTCCATCGTTTTGTAACAATTAATAATTGTTAATATACTTAACAGTTGTTCAATCAATAATAAAACTATTTTTCAACTATTGTTCTATCGCTCTTTAACAAACTGAAATTAAGTATCTTTTAAGATATTTAGACGCAATTGTAGTATAATTGTAACTTAATCGCAAGACAATTGTAAAACAACTGTAATACAATTGTCTAAAAATTGCAATTTCCGATATTAAATAGAAAAACAATTGCTGTTTAATTATTGTTTTATTAACGATTAATTAGATTTCGACTGCGTTTCTATTGTTGTTCTATCGTAATATAACTAAGATTAAACTGTCGAAATATTCGAAGATCTAGCTATACAGTAAAATCAAACATTTATAAATAGAATATCTTACTGTAAGAATAAAAATAAAACTAGTTTGTTAGTTTTTTTTAAGCGCTATATTAACAAATTTAAGTATAGAGACAACAAATATATTCGCATTTGTATTAACAACAATAATAAGTATACAAGTAAAGTCTTTCGAGTTTAACGCAAGAAGTGCAAGATATATATCGAATTAATAATTGCTATTTTTTTTAAAATTGTTAGAATTAGAGCTTTGATAACTAAAGTAGTATATAGTTGATTAACAAGAATACTAGCTATGCAAAACTAACTATGTACAAGAAATAAATATAAGTACTATAGATATTAAAACGCTAGACGTTACTCGTAGTATACTCGAGACTAAAAGACAAAAACTCAAAAAAAAATCAAAGAGCAAAGTTTGTCTAGTCTAGAATTGTAATATTATTTTTCTTTTTTATTCCCGAATTTCGACAAAGCAATATCGAGTTTTTTAGTTAACGTTTTTGATTAACTTTAATTAATTTTAAATATTTGTTAAGTACAAGCTTTAATTAATATCGAATACGTATCAAATATTGTTTAACAATTAAAATTGAAGTTTTCGATACGCGTTAAACAAGAGAATAAATTTGTCAAATAGAAAGAAAATAGTTGAAAATTTTGAAACAAAATATACAAAAAAAAACAATAATATGCAAAGCAAAGAGCATATATGCTACAAATAATATTCTAGTTAATCTCTAGCTATCTTTTGTTAATATTGAGTACGTCTATTAAATACAATTTAGTATTCGATTTTAAATATTAAGCAATTGTCAAACAACAAAAATCTAGTTTCGAGCGATTTATCGAACGACAACAAGATCAAAAGAGAGAAAAAATAAATAAAATTTAAGAAAACATTAAATGTAAAAAAACTAAAAAAGATACAAAAGATTACTAATTTTAACTCTAAAAGAGAGATCTAGATTACGTAATACAAAAATCGAAAAATCGAAAACAAAATAAAGATCGATTATCTTTAAGAAAAGTCGAAAAGTCGATTATATTTAAGATAATTTAAAGAATTAATTAGTTACGTAATTTAAGAGAGAATTAGCAACGACAAAAGAAGATAGCAATATCAAAAAGTCGAAATTTGTTAAATTTTAATTGTATTTAAACACATTTATCTAAATTTGCAACACAAAGAGAGAAAATAACGTAAAAGTATCTTGATAGCAATTTATATACAATTGTGTATATATTTAGAAATGTTAAATTAACTTTTTTTTAAAGAATTTTTAGAAGAGACAATTATAAAATATCTAACAAAGACACTATAGAAGCGACAACAAGAATCGCGAATATATAACAAAAAACTCTTAACAATAATAATACATTAATAATGCGTTTTTAGATTTCTTGTTAATTAACGCAAGAGACAAAGTAATATATTAAGTAAATTTAATTAAAAAAAACATTTGATTTCGATTGCAAATACATAACAAGTAACTTTTAACAATAATAATATATTAGCAATACGTTTTTAAAATTGATTTTAAATGCGATAACAAAAGCTATAGATATATATTAGACAACATTTGATAACAATAATAAAAAAGTGTAGAAAGCGTATAGACACAAATTATTCTACTTATTAGATTTTTAATTAGAAGATGTTTTAAATATTTAGTAAAATCTTGTTGTATTTGTTGAAATACTATAATCGATCTAATCTAGTATTGACACTACTTGATTTAACATTATTTAGCTCAACATTACGTAATCGATTTGAATAGCTTCGATCAATATATATAGATAGACAAAGTTCGAACTTCTATATAGTAACTAAGCGTTCTACTATCTACTATTTTGACAAATTATAAGTTCGAAACAAGATAAAAAAATTATTTGCTTATTAATTAGAATGTTTGAAGCATAACTAATAGATCGAACTAACAATAGACTTACAATTACTATTATTAATTAAAATTTTGTTGATTTCTAATATATAGAAGTTGACAATTAATTATCTAAATACTTAGATCAATTTTTAAGAATTGAAATATTAATACTATAATATTGTCGAAACAAATAACTAAGAAATTGTCGAAACTTGTCAAACAATCGATTTCTTAATTATTTGAACAATTAAAATCTTTAACTATTAACAATTAAATAGTTAATATCTAGTTAAAAATTCTAGACACGAACGCTCTATTAAGAGAGCTAATATAAGCTGTAAAACCAATTAAGTTTATCTTATTTGCAAGTTGTTGCTTTTGTTAAAAAACGCTAATTATCTTTAACAAATATCTATCAATAATAAGCTCTAAAGATTGAAAAATGAATTATATAGCAATTATATAGCTAAAAATTGATAGTTAAATAATAATAACTAATTATTAAAGCAAAGCAAGATTTTGTTTCAACGCATTAATAAGAAGACTAAATTATCTAGTTTTCTAACTCTTTGTTTTTTTATTTACTACAAAATTTTCTTATTAATAATTAAA
>JAABUW010001919.1_pt1 | contig 32879 bp, 64 predicted proteins | sample 5560081 | NCBI WGS metagenome assembly JAABUW01 (sample SAMN10711882, study PRJNA513363) | rock metagenome | isolation source: Antarctica rocks | place: Antarctica: Victoria Land, Knobhead sud | reverse complement strand
TCTGCTCTTTAGTTCAATATTCTATCCCATACCTGTGGCGAGTTTTCCACAAGGGGTGCGAGGTGGGCGCGCCGCAGCGCCGCCCAGATCTGCGCGTCCGAGTGCCGTCCAAAGGGATCCAAGTTGTCGCGCATGCTGCCCGTGAACAGCACCGGCACCTGTGCGGCGCAAGGGACGCAAAGTGATTTTAAGATTAGGTCTATTTGATGGTGAGAGGAGAAGTGACCTTGTAGCGCCGGCGAATACCACCGGCACCTGCAAGGCAGAGGACTCGCTCAGATGTTTTATGTGGTGTTCATCCTTCAACAGGTCCATACCTTCGGCGTCCATTTATGCCTCCGGCACCTCCCCGACACGGCAAGGGGCAGATCGAGAATGATTCCCTGCGTAAACCTGCGCCATGCGGCCAGCATGAATATATGTGACACTAGGCTGCAGAGCGCGCCAGGGGGATGGCCATGCAGGAGCGCAGCTGGTGCACGCCGAGACGCGATATGCATTCGTGCGACTCTGTGTCGCATGTGCAATACACATCGGTTGATGTTGAGATAAGACGGCTGCACCTGGGGGATGATGGCCATGCGCGAGCGCAGCTGGTGGACGCCGAGGCGCGAGATGTCCAGGCCGTCGATAGTGATGCGGCCAGCGTCCAGCTCCATGAGACGGAAAACGCAGTTGATCAGGCTGCTCTTGCCGGCGCCTGTGGCAGGACATGCAATGTAATGATCACGACCCTCAAAGTCAGCTGGTAGACATACGTGTGCAGGGTGCGCTTGGCAAATTCGCCAGTGCTCCATCCTCGGACATGAAACCAGACGCGTCGAGAGGCGTCGAGGCCCTGCTGCAACGGTTAAAGCCGTGTCTCCAACCACGCGCCAGCGAACTCAGATCAGTCTTGAAGTAGGCAGCAACCCACCGGTGCGGCCGACGACACCGCACTTGCTGGCTGCGGGAATGTGCACCGTCAATCCTTTGAGCACCAGCGGCAGGCCCGGCCGGTACCGCATCTCCACGTTCTCAAAGTTGACCTGTAGCGCAGGCGGGCGCACGCACGACTCAAGGAGGTTACGTCGCTAAGCCCTTGGAAGATTTCACTCCCAGTTGGTCGCAGGCAGTCCTCAGAGAGATGCTGTGTTCTGACCGCTCGAAATGTCACGCGGTCCGCTTGCGCACAGAACCATGTGCCACTGCTCGCAACAGGTGGCAACAGGCTTGCTGACCCAGGCGTGCGTGCTTGTTCTCCGCACAACTTCACAGCTCCGGCAGTTCCATGGCGGTGCCTACCTCGCCCTTGGAGGGCCAGGAGTCGGGGCAGGCGCCGGGGATTTCCGCCGGCGCCTCCTCCGGAGCGACGCTGTACTCGTGGATGCGCTCGACAGCGTTGAAGGCGTTCTCCGCCAGACTGGCCAGCCGCACCTGCGCGTCAGCACTGACACTGGGTCATCAAGACCATTTTGAACGCGGTGCTGTACTTTTGGATGCGCTCGACGGCGTTGAAGGCGATGTCCACCAGGCTTGCCAGCCGCACCTGCACAATGACATCAGGTGTGTTTCGAGAGAAATGGTCGGGCGTGTTTGTCGGAGGACGCACGAACAAGCCGGCGTCACTGAAAAGGTGCGCTTCTTCGCGAATCCCTTTCGGATGCAGTTGCTAATCCGCAGCAGGGTGGTTGTTGCTGTCGACGACTTTGGCCAGCACACCGTCATGTTGGCAGGCTGCCTGATCTGCAGCGCGTACGACAGCGACAGACCGACGACTCCAATTGCATGCCGAAGTTCACAGATTCGGTTAGTTGTTGACCATTCACCAAGGCCCACCGTCATGTTGGTGAGCTGCGTGATCTGCAGCGCATACGACAGCGACAAGCCCACGACCGAGGCGGCGCCGCCTTGTTCCACCGCCAGCGCCGCTGCCGCAAACGCCGAAAGGGCTCCGAGCGTCTCCAGCCGGATGCTCAGCCACCTGGCGAGGGATACGATGAGAAGAGTCGGCATGAGAATGACAAAAGATGGTATTTCAGAGACGACAGAGTTGCGTGCGTTGCTGCAGTGGCGGCACACGCCGATGGCGCTCCCAGCGTCTTCCTCTCCGGAAACTCAGCCATTGAAAGGCATTGTGCGATAACAGGTTGGCATTCCAGAGACAATGTACTCGTGTAGGTTAGTGTTGCTGCAACATCGAAGGCCGACAACGCCCGCAGCGTCTCGGGCCGGATAATTAGCCACCTGGAGTCGTCAGGAGATCGGTATATTTCTGTCTAAAACGCGCTGCTCAGCCCAGAAAAACCCTGCGGCTCGACCCCTGCTATCCCTTGTCAAAGGCCACCTGCACCCTCTGTGTGCTTCCAGCTGCTGGTTCGGACAGGCGCGTCAGCACGCACAGACCTGCTGCCACCAGGCACGGCAAGGCGCACCGGTTGCAGCTCATCTGGACGAGGGTCATGACCACGTTGCGATCGATTAGCTGGCCATTGGAGCCAATCAGCCGGTCCTCTGCTTTGTATGCCCTGTAGCAAACGCGGCAGAATTCAGGATGTGAGCCAGTAACACAATCCAGCCTTCTGTGTCTCGATGAGTGCAGCATGCGTGGCAGAAAGACGTTGCCCGCAAACTCTGCAGGTGCAGCCGCGGCACTGCAGGGAACCCTGAAGAGCCGAGCACATGGCGCGTCATCTGGCGGCGGCAGGCAGGAGATGCTGGCTGGTGGACAGACCGCCGCTGGCCTCGCCGACGCAAATGTAGGCTGCCGAGGCATTTGTCCTGAAACCCACACTCTACTATTTCAGTGTGGGTAGGAAACGAATTACCTGATGGTGGACAGGCCGCCAATGGCCTCGCCAACGGAGGTGTAGACCGGCGATCTGGTAATGGCGTCCAGCCGTTTAACCTCCCGCACCGTGGCCTGCAACGAGAAACGCGTCTTGCATGAGCCGTGTTGTTATGGAATTTGGCATGCAAGAGGACAGGAGGTCTGCAAGGTGAAAGGGGTGGCGGTGTGCAGCCATCCAGCCTCCCACGCCGTGGCCGGGGCGCTGCGCGGGAGAGTCCCGCGACACGGATGCTAGCTGCATAGCGCAGTGGCGCCTGTCCATTCGACAAGGCTGTTTTTGAAAAGAGGATGCTAGCTCACCTGGAAGTAGAGGTAGATGAAGTAGAAGAAGAGCAGGATGGGGACAAGCGGCGGCAGTGCAAACGGCGTGACGGTTGCGATCAGCACGATCGTGGACGTCAGCATCAGCAGCGAGCGGCAGAACCTGTGGCGTCAAGACATGACAAGTCTCAGCAACGGACGGCAGAACAGGGTGCAGATGTGCAAGGAGGTGATGCACGGGCGATGCAACGGGCCGCCAGCCCACCCTTGTCGGCACTGCGCCGCCATGCAAGCGATGTCGACACACAGCAAGAATCTGCAAACATGTCTGCAATAATGCACGCCAGGTGACGGTGAGTCTGCGGCTCACATGGTAGCGAAGCCCATTATGTAGCGGTCCACATCTGCAGTAAGCACACGATGTGTCAGCTGGAGAGTATGTATAACCATCGAGGGAGGAAGGAACGCGCTTGCCAGAAAGGACGCAATGTACCGAACTGGACATGGCAGGGAATCTGCAGTGCCATCACGAGTCTGTTGCTACCAGCAGCTTTCAAGCTCAGTCATGTTGGACATGTGAAGGTGCTCCCGCCACCGCACCTGAGGTGTCCTTCGTGAGCCGGTTGATAATGCGACCCAGCGGGTTGGTGTGGAAGAACGACATAGGCGCCCTGCAGAGGTCAGGGTCAAATTGTACAGGTCGTTCCAAAGATGAGTATCGTTTTAAAGCTGAGTATGCAGGCATTGCATGTGATGTTGCGATGCAACTGCAAGGAAGCATGGCTGCTCTCAGAGCGGAGCACAGACAGCACAATCTAGTTGGCTCCAGTCTGCATGATGGTGACGGTGGTGTGGGCTGTGACTATTCAAGTCGAGGAAATCGCCAGGCTGCAGTGCACCGCAAGCAGCTTGGACAGCATGTGATAGTGCTGGTGGGGAGCGTAGCGGGTGGCCAGAGTTGACTCCCGGACACAAGCTACGTGACCCTTTCATCACTGTGTGGTCAGACTCCCGTTCTCATCGCCGCAGCTTGGGCAGCATGCCGTTGTGCAGGTGACGTGCCCAGCGGATGAGTGCTATCAATGTGCACATCTGGATCCTGATCCTCTTTCGAAAGCAGGGAGGCACAGAGCGCTCACCGCAGCAGCTTGGACAGCATGCCGTTGTGCAGGTGGCGCGCGCAGCGTATGGCCAGGAAGTTGGAGCTGAAACCCCGCACCAGCTCCAGCAGCGTCTGCGCGCCGCTGATGCCAGCGTAGATGGTCAGGTACCACATCGCCTTGTGCGCGCCTGCGAGAAATATGTCCAAAACAGCGGAACTCCTTCAAGCACCATAGCAGCCGCGCGCCACCTCCATCAGTGCGACGGCCACATGGTGGTGCCGACGCAGCATGTCGCCACATCAGAGTCAGATTCAGATCGGACCCCGACAGTGCAGCTCCAGAGTAGACATTTAAGAGGAAGCTAGCGCACCCGGCATGTCGGCGACACCCGTCCAGTGCGACAGCCACACGGTTGCGCCCACGCGACACACCTCCGCCAGCAGAAACCATAATGCCAGCGCGGCAAAGATGTGCCAGCCGCCCATGGCGCGGATGTACACGCTGATGATGCTCCACGACACCTGGCCTGCGGGCAGGCAGGCAGCAGTTCGTCTAGGGTGTGTGCGAGCCACTCGAGCCGGCGCGGCGGTGATCTCCGTTCTGGGGCGCTGCGCGAGGAGCACGCAGGCAGCCCAACGTGCAGCGGCTGAGGAAGAAGCCAAAGCGACGTGGAATATCACATAATGCGATACTCGGATGGAGTCAAGGCGAAGTGGAATGTGACATGATGGCAATCACATTCATGTGCGAGGAGAAGCCAATGCGCGGGCTTATGTACATGGAGGCGGGCGTCACTGTACATGTGTCATGACTTGCCTTGGCAGCCCACCTCGATCTTCTCAAATGCAGCCGCAGTCGTAGTCACAGTTGCAGCAGCGGTCAGTCCCACGCAACACTTCCAGAGACCTTCCATGCGGCGCGGCGGTCCCTCTGGGAGAGCCGCCCCTCGCAGTTGCAGCCGCAGGCAGCCACGGTCAATAACACGTAAGAGGTATTGCTTAGACTTGCTCACCTGTTGCGCGGCGCTCCTTCTGGGTGAGCTGCCCCTCGCGAGCGGCGCCACCTTCCTCCTTCCGCCGGTTGGCCTCCTTCCGCTTTGCGAGCTCCGCCAGATTTGCATCTGATGGCCGCGAGGCGGGCAGCGGCGCCTCTGGCAATTCCATGTCGCCTTCCTCCGCTTCCTGCTGCCCCTCCGCCTGCATGTCGGTAGCACCATCTTATCACAACAATGTAGCACCACAAGTGGATTACATCACGAGGGGAGTTTGCCACCGGCACCTCGGCGTCTCCTTCCTTGTTTTCCCCTGCGCCTCCGCCTGCGCTTGGCGGCCAGCCACAGCAGTCAACGTGGCGGAGCAATGGGGAAAGGCACATACGAATGGCAGGTTTTAAATTTGGTTGTAATGACTTAGAGCAGCAACAACAGTTGCAACACTTGAGCGATGCAGATCCCCCGAGGGACGTGAATACATAAAACCCTTTGTGTTGCGCAAGAAGCTCAAGTACGGCACCAGAGGCAGAGCTCAGAAGCTGACTGCAGGGAACCATGGCAAGGGGGTGGCAGCCCGTGCGGGGAAGCCAGCCGGGTGCTTGTGTAGCAGCTTGGCCTCCAGCATGGCGATTGCTGCCGCATCTTCAGGCATCTGTTCTCGAGGGGGCACAGAAAACACTCGGCGAGAGTACGGCCTGGATACCAGCCAGTAAAGTGTACAAGGCGGCAAAATGGAGCAGTGCCGTCTGGCGGCAGGCGCGTCACTATAGGGTTTAGGGTCACTATAGTGTCAGCTAGCTTGGGCAGACCGTGGGGGCTTTTGCCAGGCAGACTTGTGGGGTGGGCCAATTTCTAGTGGTTGCTGAGCCGGGGCGGGCCCACCAGCTGAGCTGCTGCTCAGCGGCAACGGTTTCACGATGCAGTGCCGCAAGCACGGCGAGCTGCGGGCAGCCGGCGCCTGCGGCCTGCACCCAGACAGCCAGCAACCGCAGCCGCAGTGCGCCAACACTGACAAGTTCTCAACCCTGGACCCTAAGCTTTGGCAGATCTCCGCACCTCGGTCTGGCTCATGAGCTGCGCAAAGCCGCCGCCTGTCTGCATGAGCTCATCGTAGGTGCCGGACTCCACGACGCGGCCGTCCGCCATGTATATGATTGTGTCGGCGGGGCGCGCATACTGCAGCTGGTTGGTCACCAGAATGCGTGTCCTGCAGCAGAGCGTACATGCTGTCGATACGATTCGTTGTGGTGTTTTACGGTCGATCAACATGTTTGATCGTCCACATGCCAGTCACCCATATAGATGATCTTGTCGGCGGAGCGTGCGTACTGCAGCTGGTTAGTCACCAGGATGGGCGTCCGGTGGAATATAATTAGAAAGTGCTCGTCGAATTTCGGTCAGTCTGGTAGTTTGTAGGTATACTGGTGCATCTTGTCTTGCGTTCCGCACTCCACGATGTGGCCGTCCGCCATGTAGGTGATGTTGTCGGCGAGCGCACGTACTGCAGCTGGGTGGTCAACAGGATGCGCGTACTGCGCAGGGGAGTCATCTGGATGTGCTCGTGAGGTGGTGCTGAATTTAAGATGTGTTGAGAAATCTTTTGTGGTAGGTGCTGGACTCCAGGACACTGCCTTCCGCCATGCAGATAACTTCGTCTGCCGGGCGCGCGTACTGCAGCAGTTGGTCATCACGATGCACGCTCTGCGCGCAGTTTGGTAATTGCGCATTAGAGGGCAACAGTTCGGGGCAACAGTTCCAACTACATCATCAAGCTCTGACGCTACTGATGCCCCGGATTCAGCAGCCCTGCGGCCAAAACCCCCTGACGATGTGAGCCTGAATGAGCAAGGATGCTCAGCTGTGAATGACGCAGGTTTGGCCTGGCCCAGCAGGCTGAGTGCTTCGAGCAGCCAGGAGGGAGCAGCCAGGAGGGATGCGCCTCCGAGCCTCCCAAACGCACGAATGCAGCTGCATCACCCAGCCCACAGCGGCATCGTGCTTGCGCCTGATTGAATCCACCGCTTGCAGGACTATGATGGCTTCGCGGTAATATAGCCGGCTTTTTTGGCAGTTGGGCAGTTGTCGGCTCACGCACCGATCACTAGCCTTCTATCACCTCCTGCAACGTGCAACATAAGGATGTGCCAACATCCCCGACAGTTCGGTGTGAAGCACTTGGTTGTCCGCCCTGGCACCGCTGATTGTTAGTCACCTCCTGATCTTAGTCACCTCCCGAGCGCCACGCGAGCGTCTCTGGAGGCTCTGTTTGCCACACCCTCGCTTTACAGGAACGAAACAAGATGCAAAGACCTTACCTGTCCGCCTGGGCGCCGAGGACAGCCTTGCTCAACGCCTTGCGCAGCGCACGCGTCAAGCGCCGACAACGGGTCTGCCAGCATACATTCGTTAACTGCTACATATGTTTCAGCCCCGTGGTAAACTAACAACACCCCGCACTTGTTGGCCCAAGCGCCCACGACGGCCCTGCCGAAACCCTCCTGCGCCACGCACGCGTCCGGCGCCGAGAGCGGGTCGTCCGGCAAACGAAGCCTCCCACTTGTTCGCACAGGCGCCGTCAACAGCCTTGTTGAACGCCTCCTGCCAGACGCGCGTGTCCAGCGCCAACAGCGGGTCATCCAAAAGGACATTATTTTGCGGTCCTCTGACAGTATTGCATTAGGATTGTGACGAAACTAACTCTCTCACTTGTTCGCCCAGGCGCCCACGATAGCCTTGCTGAAGACTTCCTGCGCGACGCGCGCGTCCAGCGCCGACAGCGGGTCGTCCAGCAGGATATTGTCGGCATCTGAGTATGCGGCGCGCGCGATGGCAATGCGCTGCTTCTGGCCGCCCGACACGTTCACGCCGCGCTCGCCCAGCTCCGTCTCATCGCCAGCTGTGACATAAATGCCTGCTTTAGAACTTCGAGATTGCGTTCGAACTGGAACAAAACCTAATATAAAAGTGTACGGGTATGCTTGCAATCGCATGGCCTTGTCCCCTGCCGCAGTGGATAAAAAAGCACACTTATCAACGCTCAGCTACAGCATACAAACACATGAAGTGTAAAGCGCTGCTTGCCCTTCTGGCTGCCAGTCACGATGACGCCCAGCTCCGTCTCGTGAGTGTCCTAAAGATCATTTACTCCTACCGCTTCTCGCGGGTTGCGAATGTGCATATCGTAGAGAGGATCCAGCAGGCGCTCATGACTAGTCAGCACATGTTTTCATGACTAATCAGCACATGTTTGAGAGTGAATGGACGAGATCTGACAACATTGAAGCAGGAGCGCACCAGGCATCTGCAGCAGGTCGTCGACGAGCGAGGACACCTCCAGGGAGTGATTGTAGCGCTCCTCGTCCCACGGCAGCCCAAATAGGATGTTGTCTCGCACCGTCGCTCCGCCGTAGATGAACGCCGCCTGCAGAGTCCAAAGAAACTTACTCGTTGAGTCTGTTGTGACATCACTTCTGTGGCTTTCAGCGGCAGGCTGGCGGAATGCCCGCCGCTGCTGAAGGACGTCGCCTGCACACCTCGTGCAGCAGGACCTGAGATTGGCCACAGAGGTGCAGACCATTCCACGAGCGAGGGACGACAGTGACGATCTGTCGTCCCTCACGATGGATCTCAGTTTGGAGGGTCCTTTGCAGAGTCTTCAAGACACGAGAGACAGCAGACCTCATGTGTCATGTTCCAGCACCCTGATGCTGTCAACATGCTTGCTCCTTTTGCACAAGCAGTGGTGCTGCGACCGCAGGTTCTTGGCAAGAGTGCCGATGGAAGCTGTGCAGAAAGTCGATGGCATGCGGAGAGTGAAGAGGCAAAGCACACACACCTGGGGCACATAGGCGATGCGGCCGTGCACCTCCACGGGCTGGCCGGCGACCTGCTGCATGAGGCCCAGCGCCGCGCCCAGCATCGACGACTTCCCGCTTCCTGTGGGAGGTATGGCAGTACACTGAGATGGAACTGATGTGCATTTCTTTTTCGCCTTGCCTGCCTGGTGCAGTGCCAATGTCCGGTAAAGAGGCAGCAGCCCACTGCTGCATGAGGCCCAGCGCCGCGCCGAGCATCGACGACTTCCTGCTTCCTGTGCAAGGTGCAGGCGTTGAAGGCGCATTCCACTGTCAGCCGATGCGAATTCTGACAACGAAGATCCCTCATGTGTGACTTCAGTCAGCAGCTGGTCCAAGCTTATGTGCTCCTACGCCACCGCAAAACAGACGCGGCCCATCTGCGGGGCCGACAATGGCGACAAAGCCGCCGGCGACGACTGTCTCGTCCGATGTCCATCAGCGTGACAGATGCAACTCGGCAAGCAGGGTTTTGACGGTTGAGTGCGGTTCCTGGATGAGGTGCAGATGTACCTGTGGGGCCGACGATGGCAACGAAGCCGCCGGCAGGGACCGTCAGGTTGATGTCCATTAGCGTCGCGGGTGCCGCCAGATCCCATGTGAATTCGCCGGTGATGACGACAGCAGGTTCGCCTGCGAATGCAGCGATTCGTATCGAATACCAAGGAAACTGGTTTGGCAGGGTTGAAACAACACGCAGAATTTGGTGCACGTTGCCAGGTCCCACGTGAACTCGCCCGTGATGACCGCTGCCGAGGCTCGCCTGCAGTGCATAAACAGCTGCTGAGATCGACTCTGGAAGACGGCTATGCAACACGGAGCATGCTTTGAGAGCGTGTTGCATCGGGCTGCTTGTGAACGAGGGAACACGCAGCATTGGGGGTATGTGGCTGTCGGATTGGAACGGCCTGCCAATGTCCGGCATGCGGATCTTTGTCATTCTGGGTGTTTTCATGGAGACTCGTGCATGAAATGCTGAATGTTTCAAGTCCACAACCAGATCCTGACAGGCCGCATCCCGACAGGCCGTAGCCAGGTGGATTAGGTGCGTCAGGCATGCACTAGCTCACCTGCCGCCACGGCTGGCTGCAGCGGGATGTCGGGCTGCTCGTCGGCAGCCAGGAAGGCCTGGATGCGGTTGAGTGCGACTCGGGCATTGATGACCTGGCTGATCAGCTGTGGCAGCTGAAACAGCGGCATGCGCAGCACTGTGAAGAGCGACAGCGACGTGAAGGCCTGCGCAGTAGGGACGAAGCGTCTCAGATGGTCACTCGAGGACAGCGACATGGACAGCGACACAAGCGCCTGCGAGCATGGGGCGGAACAATCGAACATCAAGTCAACGCAGGCATGGGAGTGTCTAGCAGCAGGGGCAGTCAGCAAGGCTGCATTCGGCAGCCGATTGCGTGCAGCCGAGCTGCGTGATCGAGCACGACCACCTGTTTGCAGCACGTCTGCCGTGCCTCTCACTGCCATGCCTCTCAATGCAATGCCAATCACCCTGGTCTCAGGCCACAGCAGCAAAATACTAAATCTGGAATGCACTCGTCGACTGTGCAGCAAACCCCACCTTGTCGGCGGTCAGGGTTTTGCGCATCAGGATGAAGGTGGTAAAGAAGGCAACGGAGACAGCGGCAAGATAACAAGTTTTGCAGAGTCCGAGAGTTTGCGCTGCTCGAGGCTTGCACAAAACGCACACCTTGGCGGCGGTCAGGGTGTTGCCCATGAGGATGAAGGTCAAGAATGTGGTGACGGAGACGACGGTGGGGATGGCGTTCAGCAGGAAAACGTTGGTGGAGTCGATGACGAACGTCTTCCACAGGATGCCCAGCTCGGCGTTGCGCACGCGCTGGATGCGCTCCCAGAATGAGTCCTGCACACAGTGTTTAGGGTCTGGAAATCTGAAAACCCAGTTTGTGATTCAAGTGCAATACTCAGGCCGCAACGGTTTGCCCATTCCTTGTTGCGCATGCGGTGGATGCGTACCCAGACGGGCCCTGCTCTCAGGGTGCAGTGACAAGAGTAGGGTTTTTCCAAGGGTGTTTCCAAATGGATTTCGCATGAGGGTGTTTCCAAATGGATGCCCCGCATAATAATGCGATTGCACCTGGCAGACGGGTTACGCGCAGGTTTGAAGGAGAATTCAGAGTGCCAGCTCGGCAATCAGGCACACGCTGCCTGCATTCCCCAGACGACATACTGCACGTTCATGCAGCCAGTCGCCATGAGCGAGTCGACTTAGACAAGCAAAGGGTTCCGTTTGCTTATTCCCAGATGTGTAGGCCCATGGCCGGCTGCGCTTCTCTGCACTTGGAATGCAGCAAGGCGCCAGCAGAGTGTTGCCTTCGTTTGCGGCTGTGCACAGGACATCAGCATAGTAGTTATCAATGAACTCGTTTGCCAGACATGTTTCTCCATTAAGAATCAAGGACAATGCGCACCTCCCAGGCAGAGCAGTTGACAATGCTGTTGCTGCCACTAACCCGCCTCGAGCTTGCCGCTCTGGAGTTTTGGCTGCGGCTTCAAGGCTTCACAACTCGATGCTACCTACCTCCCAGGCGGAGCACTTGATGACGTCAATGCCGCCAGTGACTTCGCCCTCCAGCCTGCACCTCTGGACCTGTAGTTTTTTGAAGGTTTGTCTCGGGTGTCTTGAATGTGGTACCTCCCAGGCAGAGCACTTGATGACGTCAATGCCGCCAATGACCTCGCCCTCCAGCTTGGAACGCTCGTCCGTTTGCGCCAGCGCACGCTTGAGCAGCCGTGCGGACCGCCGCACCAGCAGCGCCTGCGCAGCACCGATAGGCATGTTGATATGGCTATGAGCACTCATGCAGCCTCTGCGCCAGTGCCTGCTTAGCAGCCGCGCGGACCGCTGCACCAGCAGCGCCTGCATACGTAGGTGTAATTCGAGATGACAAAGGTAGTACCAGCGCCGATTCCCGCTTTCAGCCGCACTGACCGCCGCACCAGCAGCGCCTGCATAGAACTGAGCCAAGGCTCGTGCGAGTTACAGTTACATCGCTGAATGTGATGCCAGCACTGGCGCCTGTTTTAGCAGCTCGTGAGACCGCCGTACCAACAGCAACTGACACGGATGCACAGTTGACGGGTGTGGCGCTGCCGATGCCGCTTACTCGATTCGTACCGCCGCAGCACCAACAGCAGCCTTCCGCAGGGGAGGCGAAGATGCGCGGGACGTTGCTAGCGGGAGCAGCTGCCAGCTGTGCATTTCGGCGCCTAGCATGCAGCTGTATCACGCACCTGGATGGGCATCATGAGGATGAGCACCACCAGGGCGACGAGGCACGCCCACCCCAGCTGGAAGTACAGCATCGTCATCGCTCCTGCGCGGCAGGGTAGCCGTTGAAGAACCGCAGTTTTGTAGCAGATAAGCCAAATCCTAGTACTGAAACGATCAAACACAATTATAAAAGCACTCAATCCCGATTGTCGCAATGTGAACGTCTTGCAGCCTGCGCACGCGGCTCAGCCTTGCGCTGCTGCGTGACGCATGGCTTAGCAGCTGCTAGTTTTCGGCTGCCACTTGGGAGGAGGAAGCCTCGTGGCGGGAGGCGCACCCACAAGCTCCGCCCACAAGCTCTCTGTGGCATGTCGTGCAAGTCACGCGCAGCACGGACCTCACTTGTGCCGTCGTGGTCGAGCCAACATTATCAGAGCATGTCGGGCGATCTCGTACAGGTCCGGCAGTGAACAGCTGCCGCACCGATGATGCGCAGCGGGGAGGACAGCAGGCCGAGGCCGGAGGTGGACAGCTGGTAGATGGTCTCGGCGTCGGACGTCACGTGGCTGAAGATGCGACCGCTGGAAAACTGCGCCCGCGCCGACGGCGTCAGGAAGAGGATCTGCCAGGGAAAACCGCCAAGCCTTCAACAGGAGAAACGAGCCTTCTCGGCTCCTGTTCCCAAAATCATGCATATAGGTGATCTGCCTGCACAGTCACGTGTAGCAGCTTCTGCGTCCTCACTATGCTGTGACAGACGAACCCTAAACCCTAAGGCCATTTCGGCGACAAGGCGCCATCGAAAGGCTCGCAACCACACGTTTCAGGCATGCATTCGAAACAGGGGCGGTCTCACCTTCCGGAAGACCTCGCGGGTGAGCACGCCGCGCAGGCGGGAGCCTGTGCGCACAACGGCACGAAACTGCGAGCTAGGTTGAGAGTTGAGAACACAAGCCTCGCCTTGCGGAAGACCTCGTGTGTCAGCACGCCACGCAGGCGGAAGCCTGCTCGCACGACGCGCTGGAAGTGCTGGTTGTCGCACAGGGTGCCCACCAGAAGGCCGCACAGCATGGCCGTCGCATAGAAGTAGCCCTTGCCCTGCATGATGGAGGGACGGGATCAGATGGTCATGTCAAAAGGAGGAGGAGCACAGAAACTAGGGAATGTCGCTCGGCGTGCTGATAGACGCACACAGTGCCCACAAGCATGCCTACTCAAGAAAGGGAGTTCAAAGTCCCAGGGCATTGCCAATCTGGGTTACATCGCGCAGCTTGATGTTGTCTCCATTCAATCACTGTCGTCTTCATCCGACAAACAATACTGAGATGCGCATCGCCGGTCTGGATCAGATCCAGCAGCTTGTTGAGGAAGAAGGGATCCACGAGCATCAGAAATCAATTAAAAAACCTTCCAAAACAAAGGTTTAATCCACACCTGTGCGTCGCCGGTCTGGATGATGTCCAGCGGCTTGTTGAGGAGCAAGGGGCCTACAAAGCTTGCAATGGTATTTGTGAAGCGCTGGTAACTCATTTGAAAAACACGGGCACCTGAGCGTTGCCCGTCTGGATGACGTCCAGCAGCTTGTTGAGGAAGAAGGGACCCACGAACTGTGCGCCGTCGTTGAGCAGCTTGAAGGGCACCGCCGTCAGGAACAGCCAGCGTACCGTGTGCCAGCACGCCCACGCCTGCATGGCGGTGTCACGCATGACGTGGAGTACGAAACTTGAAGACGGTTTCGAGGCCGGACTGCCGTCTGGAACGGCCACCGCACAGGGTGCCAGCACGCCCAGGCCTGCATGGCAGGAAAAAGCATCCAGTACAGTACGTTATTCAAGACAGTGAAATGCATCGCCATCCAACCAGCCACTGCGTTGGGTGCCAGCACGCCCAGGACTGCGCAAATGCACAAATGTGAATCACTGGACTCAAAGGCGATGCTGGGTCGGCTCAAACTCAAGCAACAACGAGCTGCTGCCAGACACTTATTGTTTTGGGACTCCTATAAGCCATTCAAGCTTCAAACTCGCATCTCTGTGGGAAAATGAGCGGTTTCAGCCAGGCGGCTGAGCTGTCGGGAGTCATCAGGAGGCCCTGCCACGACAAGGCTGCCAGCTTGTCCAGAGCTGGCTCGCTGAAGTAGTGTCAGCAGAAAAGTGCAGAGATTCAGCAGCACGGGGCATTCTAAAGCGGCCAGCATTGCACTGAGCTTGTCAATCAGCACGCCTCACCAGCGACGGGCCATTGGGCTTTTCAAGCTCCTTGTGCCACTGTGCGCGGAAGTCCTGCGACACTGCACCCACGCAGTCGTCGTCCGCCAGGTGGAATATGTCGTCCGCCTCCAGCGGCTGCTTGTAGCCCTGCAGTGGTGTGAGCCTTTTATTGCACGAGTGGACAGGCATTGAACAGTGCCAATGATGATTTGACACCGCGCCCACGCGGTCGTCGTCCGCCAGGTAGCACATGTCGTCCGCCACCAGCGGCTGCTTGTAGCCCTGCAGAATCCCACATGCTCACATTCGACAAGAACCAAGGAGATGGAACATGTTGCAAGGTTGAGTGGCTGTCGTTCGCCTCCAGCGGCTGTGCGTAGCACTGCAATGAGAGACTGCATTTCCACGACTGTGTGCCGCAACCTGCTTCACACTGGGATTCCGTGCAGCTGAAGGTCCTTGCACAAGCAAAGGCGCCACCTAATTCACAAGGGTGAGCATCCAGGAGAAGGTGGCAATGGACAGCAGGCTGGCCTTCGCCTCCGGGTTGACGCAATCCGCCTCACAGTCTGGCAACCCCACCAGCGGCCCTTCTACTCTGATTCACCAACGGCCCTTCTACTCTGATTCACCAACGGCCCTTCTACTCTGTCGTGCCCTGATTAGAGTTAAGTGTCTTTGAAAGACGTGACGCACCTTCCTCATGAGGGGCGACATCCAGGAGAAGGTGGCAATGGACAGCAGGCTGGCCTTCGCCTCCGGGTTGACGCAATCCGCCTCACAGTCTGGCAACCCCACCAGCGGCTGCACACAGAAACATGCGGAGACTCACGATGGCGCTGCCAACGGCTGCGGGAATGCTTGGCCACAGAAAGCACAGATGTCGATGCCGCGACCAGGCAATGTAGGTGGATGCAAGCCGCCTTTCACTGCGGCAGCATTCCCCGGGGCTGCGCTCAAGGACAGATGCGTGGCGAATGACCTGGCGACTGGGTGGCGCCGATGATGAGATGAGGCAATGCAGCTTGGAAAGCTACGCTTTGCTTGCCGCCCGCACTATGAGTGCCTGGATCAAAGCGACGCTGTAGCTTGCTGGCACCAACGACGCCAGGGCTGGCGTGACGACTGACTCACTTCACTCAGTCGGGCAGACATCGCTCAGCGCATGTCGGCAATGCGTGGACGTCACCTCCAGCTGTCCAGCTGACACGCTGGCCAGCAGTCTGTGAACGATCGCATGTGGACATGGCTGCTGCAATAGTCACGTGAAGTACATCGGCACCTTGCAGTGACCGCCTGCTAGCTGCCACTGCCAGAGACGCTCTGGCATGCACCATGCATTGCAACTGAATGGTGCTGCCCTGAAGGGAGCTGCCTCCAATGTGGTATGGGGTTTGAGCCAGGAACGCTTCCAGCATGATGTCTTGCAATAGCTGGCGGCCACAGCTGCGACTCGGAATATCAACAAGGAAGGAGAAGGACCGATTTATGACGATGTCCGCATGGAAGATAGTTTGAACGATTGTTGATCCCTAAAGAAGTTTCGCACCAGACAGCCATCCTTTCGGGCAAAGTAGAACAGCAGCGCCTCGCGTAGGAGCTCAAGGGCGTGAACACTTTGACGCAGTTAACGCTGTGATTTCATATTTCTGCACACCAGGTAGCCGTCCTCGCGGGCGGAGTAGAGCAGCAGCGCCTCGCGCGATGGCCAGTGCCCCAGGCTCAGCGCGGCAATGACCGCCACCCCGCCGCAGTACACGATGTAGAGCCAGAAGAAGTAGTGGTGGTGCGGCGCCAAACGCAGCACCAGCCTGCAGACGCACGAAGTTGACATTGAAATCTGTGTGGAAAAAATGCGCTGCCGAGCGCAATACACGACGTAGAGCCAGAAAAAGTTGGTGAGGCTACGGCGCCATGAGCAGCACCAGCCTGCAGGTCCGAAATGATGGTCAGCTTCGTAGAGGAAGTTTTACTTTCCACAAGCAGTACGAGCACAAGCAGTGACCGCAATGTCGCCGCAGTACACGATGAAAACCCAGAAAATGATAGTGCTCCTGCAGAGCTAGCACTGATTGCGTCCGCCTAGAGTGTGCCAGCATGGTAACGGCCCAGGCACATGGTTCAGCGAGCTCCCTTTGGGCTTGCAACAGCGGGGGTCCTACTTACTCCAATCCTGGCCACCTCAGCGGCCAGGACGAAGCGGCCAGTGACATGCGGCGCAGTTGCCGTGTCGTCGCTCCAGAGTGCTTCAAGACACTGAACTGCTGCAGTCACGAGCGCAGGGATTCAACAGCCAGGCCGCAGGTAACCACTTTTGTTGACAAATCCATGTGGGTTTCTTCTCAGCACTGCCGGATGGACCGGAAAGCCGCCAGCTCGGCGGCCAGAAGCAGGACCGCCAGTAAGCGCCGCAGCCACATGTGCTCGGTGCGCCGCGCCCTAGACAGAACGGGGGCCCAGTTCCAAACTTGCTTGCAAGCTGGAGTCTGGGCCACATGAGCGGTGGGGCTGCACCTGAACTTGGCCAGCTCGGCGGCCAGGATCAAGACTGCCGGGAAGCGGCGCAGCCACGTGTGGCGCGGCGAGTAGCGCCCTACCAGCTCCGTGACAAACACCGCGCCCAACAGCGCCCACGCCACCGCCGCTAGTGCAAAGCCTGCGAGAATTTCATGGTTGTATGTTGGTGGCATCGACGCGTTTCAGTAGGCAGTGCTTGCAGAATGTGCAGAAGGGGCGGTGTGACAGACACACCGCCCACGCTGGCGACGCCGATGCGAAGCTTGCGGCAGGTCGTGACTGTGCTGGTCACACTCTTCTACCTGCCTGTCATTTCGAGTTGACATCTTGCAAGAGCAATGCGTGCCGCCAGCAAATGCTCCGCCTGACGCCAACTGCGGCAGCTGTCCTTCTTGCTGCTGCTCCCACCTCCGCGTCTGGCATGCAGCCGGCGCAAACGGCACCCAATACGTCCAGGACAAGTTCAATTGTCAATGGGAGCTGGATGTCATATGTTCTCGAGTGCGTCCTGGTTTCCTCACTGGTCCACTCGAAGGGCGCCATGCCATGGCGGTGGCCCCCATGCTGCGGCAGCAGCGTCGCGCCCGCGATGCGCCCCTGCAGCTGGAACAGCGTCAGCAGCAGCGCCGCCAGGCAGGTGGCGGCGCCGATCGCGTGCAGCGCCCAGGCGGTGCCCTTGAGGCGGTATTTGTTGATCCGCGCTGAACGCAGCTGCGACAGGCGCACCAGTGCCAGCACGATTGCGGTGACGTACGCGCTGCCTGGGAAACGAAACGGCACTCTGTTGGCTTCCAGCAGCCGGCCTCGCCGCAGGGGCCGTGGCAAGCATTGGCAGCGTGGCAGGCTGATGCGGACAGGGGCGGACAGATCATGCACACGACAGCAGAGGCGCACCCAGCAGCACGGCGTCAACGAAGCAGGGCGTGTAGCTGCCGAACCTGTTGTGAAACACGCCATGGTTCGCCCTGCGGAGAAACACACCCGGCCTCCTATCACTAAGCTGATGATGCCAGCAGTCGCCCAGGGATCCCTTGCTAGCAGGCTGCGACCGAATCATTCGATGCTGGCCGCGCTGTCAAACATGTTATGCTGCGGCTGCCGAACCTACTTGGGATGGCAGAACCCGTCAAGAGCGTTATATGGCACCGACAGCGCAACGCCGAGAGCCGTATTGGAGGCCTGCATGGCGGTCTCCAAAGCGCTCGGGCCGCCAATTCCTGCGGTGAGTGTCACGCGTGCGGCTTCGAGGCCGGCCACAGGCGCACAGGCGAAGCTAGCCGATCAGAGAGGCGCGTTCTTCAGCACAGGTGCCTGCAGCGCAGCATTTTCGCAATTGAATTCATGTGCTCCTGTTGGGGCACACTCCTGTCAAGGTGGAATCTGGCAGCTCCAGGAGAAAATGCTGTCCAATCGCCTCCGTGAAACTGTCTCGTCACAAGCAGAGTCAGGCTGTCTGCGAGTCTGCAGTCAGGACTGCGTCGCTCCATAGCAGAACGCAGCCATGCATGCTGCTGACGGATTTATGATACATTAGTAGTGCGAATGCCTTGGACAAGCGCATGGACCGTCGTGCATTGATACAAGGAGGCCGAAAGCATACATCAACATAGTGCTGAGCAGACCTGACCTGCAGGACTCCGGCATGGGCAGTTGTAGAAAGGGAAGCATCGCCTCATCAACGTGCCGTCCGGCTTTCTCGATTGGCTGTCAGACCCTTGCAGTTCCTGATGGAACACAATCCGTACGCAAAGCAAAGCAAACTGGCGCGGGATGGCGTGGCGGAATGAAACTTCGTTGAATTTTCGGACTAGGCGAGGGAGCGTGTGGCTTTCCCTTCCTGTTGGAACTTGGGGACTCAAAGGACAGTTCATATTCGAGTGTACAAAGTCCACAGGCCAGCTCGATCTGTGCTCGACTCCGTATCGCGCCGAAGCTCCCACCACTCAAGCGCCTAGTCGCGCGAGTTTGTGTCCCCTCGCCAGTCAGCCTGCAGGCGTCTGGCTTGCTGAGCTTGCAAAACAAGGCTGCTCGCCGGGAAACACAGCTGGCAGAAGCACCCAGACCGCAATCGCTCATTTCGATCTCGTAGGTTCTCGCATGTAATTCAGTGCGGTCTAGACAACCAGAAGCAGCTGCACGCCGTCGCGGAGGCCATCAACCGTCCCCTCTAGCACAGACGTCTCTGCACCCCTTCTTCCAGCTCAGCGCCGGTGAGCGGAGCGGCCTTGCCAGGCAGACCATTGATGATCAGAACAGCTGATACGCATCGGCCGCAGCTTGCGGCCAGCATGTCTTGCACCGAGCTGACTTGCTGGCTCATGGCACATTCTGGCCCGTCTCGTGCTCGAAGCATGCTTGTACGAAGCTCGCCTTCCTGTTGAGGCTTGATCTGCCGTGCGCATGTTGCATGGGTCCGGCACGTCGTCAGGCAGGTCGCAGATTCAAAGGTGTCGGCATGCTGTGCATGCTCTGGCGAACACCACAGCACCATCTCTGCCGCGCTTCGCAGGCGGGCCTCTCTGCCGATCTTGCGCATGAAGGGCACGACGCACATGACCATGGACTGGGAAGAGTCTCCTACTCCCGCCCCAAGCCGCGGACCCGAGAGCGACACCGGCGACAGCCCGGCGCTGCTGCTGTCGCATGACGAGCTGCGCCACATCTTCCAGTTTGTGCCGGAGCTGGACAGGTGTGCAGATACCGTGCAGCTGCTCTGTGAGCCTTACTCCGTGCAGGCCACGGAGCTGTGCGGTATGCACAGTCCATGCCATGCATTTGCCTTGTGCCTGCCTGAACCAGTGCATCTGTGCAGGGCTGCAACTGACTGCCCAGACCTGATGCAGAGACATGGCCCCGACAAGCTCGCTCGCCAACCGGACGATGCCTTGAGGTAAGCAGGCACTCTGTGAATCAACTGAACCTCAGATCACGGTGAATGCAGGTGGGCGCTGCCGTCGGTGTGCAGCACCTGGGCCGCCGTGGGCGCCAGCTGCCCGCTGCTGGTGACGTCGGCCACGATCGACGCGGAGCAGTATGCGCAGCGGCGGGACCGGCCGCTCGACTGGCACGCCGCCTGCGAGTGGCTGCGGGCACGGCCGGCGCAGCGGCCGACGCTGTGTCTCAGGTGGGCCGTGACTTTGCGGCGACATGCTTCGTGGTCGGCGACCTGCGCCAGTTTTGCCAGCATTGCTATTGCTGTAGACGGCCGCAGAAGAGCGGGCGCTGACCCCTGAACTGGGTCATCAAGCTCCTGCTGGCGGCGTAAGCGTGCTATATATTGCGGCATGAACCTCTGCGCATGGAGATCGGACCTGTCTGGCTGCATGCTGACGGCGGAGCACCACACAATGCCGGCACTCGGGTCGTGCCCACTGCTGCCGGCATGTGCGGCCACAAATGCTGACGCATGCTCCATGTAACTGCAGGACTGACGGCGGGGCACCACACGATGCCAGCGGGCGGGATGTACTCGCTGCTGCCACAAACGCTGACGCTCGGCCCATGTATTTGCAGACTGACGGCGGGTCACCATACAATGCCGGCGGGCGGGCTGTACTCGCTGCTGCCGGCGATCGCGACGACGCTGCGCACGCTGCGCATCCACCTGCGCGCTCCGGCGCTGTTGTCACGCGATTTCGTGGGTCTAGGCCGCCTGGCGGCGCTCACGACACTGCACCTGGACGTTGCGGTGCGGGATTGCCTTTCGGAATTGACTTTGTTGCATTTCGCTTCTCGGAATCGCCTTTCGGGAACTTGAGCGCGCCGGACGCCGCTCATTGCGCTGCATCTGGACACTAGGTGGGACAATGCCATTAATCCTGATACATTTGACGTTCATAGACTCTGAACCAACCATGAAACATATGTAGATGCTATTTGCCAGCTCGTAGGCGAGTCAGCTTGTAGGCAACCAGATGACGGGCGAGGTCCTGGCCATGGGCCTGCACGAGCTGAAGCCGTTCCCACCATCATGCGCTCAGAGCGGTGACATTTACCGACACAATTCCGATTTACGCCACAGGTGACTGGCGAGTACGATCATGGGCCTGTCCGAGCTGGAGCCGCTCGCGGGGGTATCCTGTTATCTGTTTTCGCAGTGATGAATGAAACGCAGCATATCTACATCAGCGTATCGTGTGCTCCAGGTGACGGGCGAGGTGCTGGTCATGGGCCTGCATGAGCTGGAGTCGCTTCACAGACTGCGCGAGCTGAGCATCGACGCGGTGCCGTCGCCGCCCGCCGCAGGCAGGTCCCTTTCGTTACCCCTGCTGTATTCGCATGGTCATTGCAGCCTCCCGTGTTTCAAAAGCTTGGACATTCAATGGTCCGCTCCAAGTGCATGCCAACCCGTACCGCATCTGCACAGCTATAACACGCTCTCTGATTGGCGTCTGGTCGCGAGACGAGGTGCTGTCGGTCGAGTGCATACTTGACCGCGCAGCTGAATCCCTGAATCCCCCGAAACCCTAAACGACCGTTCATTGCACGAGAATCTGCAGTGACACAGCACTCCTGATCAGAGGACTTTCCTATGCCCAAGCACGCAGAACAGCACTCAACGGAAACCCTAACAGCCAACTGTTGTTGCTGGTGAACCCGCAGAAACGCAAGCTCCTGGATGGAGGAATTTCTCATGCCCATGCAGAAGCGCACCCGACACTAATCCTCAATAAGACTGTTGTTGTTGGCGAACCCGCAGAGAGGCAGCGCTCATGGATGGAGGACTTTCCCACGCCAAACTACGCGGAACAGTACCCGACGGACGCGATACAGGCATCCTTCGGTCTGAACCTGGCCTTCATGCCCGACCTGCAGAGCCTCAGGTGGGCCCCGGCTGAATCAGGTTCAGTAGATCCCAGCAAAGCATTTCAGCGCCATTACATGTGGCGCTAATGGTTTCCTTACCTCGGCCTGAATACCACCTGTCATGCGATCTGCAATCTGTGACCATGCCCTTCCAGCGCGTGCTGTCACACAGTGGCCATGCACAGGCGCGTGCAGAGACGTCCTCTGATGGGTGTGATCGTGCTGCTGCACAGGATCGTGGCGGACCCAAAGATGGTGCAGTTTGACACAGCGCCACCGGGGCTGACACTCCTGACTGCACTGACGGTGCGCAGGTTGCTCTCGCATTCCGACGCAGACAACTCCTGCAGCAGCGCTGTGCCGGCTGGTTCCACGTGTGCTGTGTGTGTTGCATCGTTTCTCATGCTGTAAGTGCATGCCCGACTGGCACACTGTTTCCCATGCTGCGAGCTGAGGTAGGGCTGCCTTCCGATACGTCCTGCAGGCGCTGCACCTAAACAACTGCTACAAGGAGTGGAAGGAGCCCCGCTTCGGCAGCATGCCGCAGCTGGAGCGCCTGTCCCTGGAGGTGCGCACGTATCTGGGTTCCGTCTTTGGGATGAGAAGGAACTCATGGGTCGAGGTTCTGTCTTTCGGGATGCAATTCTATGACTTGCGGTGATTCGAGCGCCCAGCCCTCAAGGTGCTCTTTGGTTCAGGATATCGGTTTTATTATATGTGTCTTGCAGATGACCACCAGTAGACTGCCTGCAGACCTGTGCTATAGCAATTTAGAAAAAGGCTGCGCAGCCAACTGTGCAGTCGCGACGTCCATCGGCAGCAAACTGCCTTAGATTCGTTTCTGAGCTTAGCCTGCTGGGCTGTGAGCCACAAACGACATGTGCAATGATGCCTCATCACCGAACATGCATTTAGCTGCTGCACTATCCTGCCAGCTTCGAACCCGCAGCGCTTGCATCACGCTTCTGCACGAGGGTTTTGTGGGAGGCAGCTGCCGCCACGCCTTTCAAGTACCGTGTGCAGGAATCCAGACTCCAGACGCCCACGGCGATGGCGCGATGCTAGCTGCGGCACACCTGCTGACTTGCAGTGCAATGTACACTATTCTCGTTACAGTATGTCACATTGTAACGAAATTCTTCTGCGCACAGGACTTCTGGCTCCAGACGCTCAAGGCGGCTGAGGGCGACGCCATTCTCGCGTCGGCACGCCTTCTGACTTGTGCAGCCAATTGTGAACGACATCCACACGTGTTGCACAGGACTTTCGGTTCCGGACGCCCAAGGCGGCGGACGATGCGACGCCTGCGGCGGCGCACCCGCTGACCTACTTCCGGGGGCTGGACAGCCTGAGGGCGCTGACACTGCGCCACTGCCGCCTCGACGTCGATGGCGTGCGCCTGATGGCCTCGCTGCTTCCGCAGCTGCAGGTGCGGCTGGCTGAAGGTTATCATGCGCCGCAAAGTTTCAACCCATGCGAATGAGCCGCCTGGACATTGATGGCGCGCGCCTGGTGGCCTCCCTGCCGCCTGCAGGTGAGAATATGCAATATTTGAGGAACTGCGATGTGCTGCACATCCGGCGGCAACAGCCTGCCGCCTGGCGGCCTCTTTGCTGCGGGAGCCGCAAATGCGGCTGAGTTGCTGACATTTACAGAGTGTCACGTGTCGCATCTCTGGCTGAAAGAGCCTGCCGCCTGCTTTGCCTCTCTGCAACCGCAGCTGCAGAAGGGAGCTTGCCTCTGTCTCGATCTGGAGTGTACTGCGCATCTGGCTGGAACAACCTGCTGCTGCACGCCCACTTGCTCTGCTCCGGCCTCCGGGAAAAGACGAGCAGCTGGTGTGACACAGCATGCTATCGGAGCTGCTAGTGAGCCACGATATGCCTCGCGCGTCTACAGCGCCACTGTGCCAGGCTGACTCTGACATTCAGGATTCGCTCCGGCGTCTTACCTATCTCTGCTTGTTTGAAACTGCAGGAGCTGGATGTGGGCGGCAACAAGAAACTGGAGAAGCAGGAAGGCGGTGAGCAGCTGCTATCCCGCCTGGACGCCTGGTGGCTGCGCAGCTACCTGTCGGGGCACAAGCGCAAGTCTGATCAGATCTCGCGCGCCGGCGGCGGCTGTTCTGGCAGCGGTGGCGGCGGCAGCCCTGGCAGCCCTGCGCATGGCATGGAGGTCGAGGTGTAGGCGAGGGGGCGGCAAACCAACGATGTACTGGGTGTCAGCCTGCCTGGCGGGCTGCCTGAGCGAGGCGGCTGCGAGTCGTGGGCATTGAGGCGCATCAGCGGCGGGCTCAGCGGCTGGTGGCTGCCGTGATGCAATATGGCAGAGGAGTGCATCAGCTGAGGCCGAAGATGTGTGTATTGTTAGCATGCCTGGGAGGCGTGAGGGCAGATCGGTTTTGGTCCTTGTCTCTCGAGGTATGTTATGCAGACTGGCTGATCGCGCACAGCACGCGGCGGGCAGGCCCCCCAGCAACATTCAACTGCTGGCGGTCTCAGAGGGTGCTGGTGACCTGAAAGGTTGCCTGTAGTATGTTATTTTTAATAGCATCAGCGGACTTTAAAGCTAGCTATAAATTTATATCTGCACTGGAAACACGTGCAACACTGCGGAGACGAGATGAGATGAGACCGAGAGCCGGCCTGTGACCCCTACAGCCTGTGATCCCTACAGACCTCTGTACCTCTTGAACATCCAACCTGCATGTAAACTTCTGCCCTTTCCATCTGCCGCGGCGGTAGCAGCGGCGGCGGGGCCACAGCAGCTGCAGCGATCCAGTCCGACAAAAAAGCCGCAACTTGTGTCCGACGGGAGTGCTCTGTGTACAAAGAGTCGGCAGCGCAGGACCGGGCAGCATGAAGGTACATGATGGTGCAGGTACGAAGGATACATGGGTGCATCACATCATCGAGCAGCACATTCGACAACAGAAAGCTCGGCCAAATCCACCACAGCGAGGTCGCTGCAAGATGGCATGTGACGCCTGCAGGCACCTCCTTGCTACCTACAGGCAACAGAGACTTGCCAGTTTTGCAGAGCAAAGTTCAGTCCCTCGCTCGGCTGAGCCCCTGGAATTGTTAGTGTATCGCGGCAAATCAGGCTGCTGGCGCGCGCTCCGCCGTAAACTCCGCAGCCCGTCATGCACGACCGCTGCCCTCTGTGTCCCCAGTATCTGTGTCTGAGGTCTTTTTGATTCGACAGGCGGAGTGAGCTGATACATTTGGCACTACAGGCCAAGCTGGATCAAGGCGGAGGCTTTGGAACGCCATGTTTAAGACGTTGGACAATCGCTCGCGTCCCTGTGCACTGAGCGCGGCGCCCTGTGCCCCGTGGTAGAGGCCGAGCCGACGATGGCTCCAGCGGCCAGATTGACCTGCAACCGCGGCGCGGAGGATCGAGCACACGGTACACGGGCGCCTGATGCTCCATCGCGCGCCTGAATCAAGGGTGAGACGCCATCGCGACGTTGTTGGGGCTGTGCAGGCACTCGACCCTGTGAACAAATAATCTTCAGCACCGGTGCAAGCGTGATCCTTCACACACCAAAGACTTCGCGAGCCGTCTGCTGCAGGTCCCACAGTTTGTATGCTCTATTTTAGGCTTGCAGCGGCCCAGCCCAGGTGACGAATGACAGCTGTGAGGTTCAATGTAACAACTGCTCCGGCTCCTTGTGTGGCTGCGCAGCGCGGGCTGCACCACGACCGGGGGAAGGCAGAAAGATAGCAGCTCCTGACAGTGCGGCGTTGCGGCGCACCCGACCGCTGCGGGTCTGGTCCTTTCGGTGGGTCGAGCTGCGAAGGCAACACAGGTCGTGCGGCGATAGTCGCAGTCATGATGCACAGTCCCGCGCCGGCATATGGCTAGTGCAAATGGCCATTCTGCTGAAACGGGCAGGATCAAGCAGGCTATCTTCCCCATCTTGTCAGACCGTCGAGGGGTTCCTACGGGCAGCAGGTGAGGGGGGCGTGGCCCTAGCAGCCAGGCGATTACTTGGCCAGCAGAGCCGCGCAGCCCGCGGGGCGCCCAGACGCTGAAACCCCGCCGAGGCTGTTCATGCTGCTCTTTGCGCAGCGGCACTTCCAGCGCGCAATGCCGGCTGCGTCCTCTGCATGAAAACACTTCAATAAATTTCACCCCGCAGTACCCGTCACCGATCGGGCACCGTCGCGACGCTAGTGTGCGAAGCAGATTTCAGCGCCCCGCCCTCCACTTGCTTGTGGGACACGCAGCGATCCGTCTGAGCAGTGACCTGCGCCTTCGCTGACAGCGACTGGAGTGGCCAATGCAAGCCGTGCACAGGACTCTTGCAGTTACGCTGCTTGAAATGTCGTGCATGGATGGAATCTTGAGTTCAATATAGTATTCCCCTGTGGGTTCACTCGGCAGAGTAAATTATGTCACCGAGAGCTCCTGTGCAGAAAGTGCATCTGACTGCCCGTAAACGAGGCGCTCGCGTCACACTTGACACTCTCGACATGCACGCTGCACCAGTCCCCAAGCCAGATGAAGGTGAGTTTGCCGCAGGGGCGATCGTCTTTCATGCTTACAACTGTAGAGTTGAGCTATCGCTAGCGAAACAGCGCCAAGCAAAACCACTAGATGTCCAACACACATCAAGCATAGATTGCCCCACGACCGCCGCACTTCTGCGCCCCCCCTTCAACGTCTCCCCACCGCCAGAGGCCCCCCGCGTTGCGTGCCCAGCACCGCGCCGCTTGCCGACGCCGTGCACGCCTCATGTGACGCATGCCTTGGGGTCTGCTCCCGGCAGGAGCCGCCAGACGAAGGCTCTCCTGGTCCAGCATGCCCCCGGCGTGCCGGCTCCGCACACAACCTCGCGCAAGCCTATCACTTTGATGTACCTCGCGCAGAGGCCGCCCCGCCCCCGAAGTCCAGCGGCCGCGCCAGCAGCCGCCCCCAGCTTGTAAAGCGCTTCATGCAGAGGCGTGCGCCGTGCGCCGCTCCCAGCAGTCGCCGCCCGCCGGCAGCTCTCATTGAATCTCACGCGGACCCAGAGAGAAGCCTGGCGCCGGCAGCCGCGCCGGCAGCATGCCGAAGCAGCCACCGCTTTCATGCATATCAAGCAGAGGCGTGGCCGGGCGCCGGCGCCGGCAGCAGCAGGCCGCCGGACTCGCGCAGGGCCGGCAGCGCCGCCAGCAGCGTGGCGCGCGCCGCGCCGAGCGCCGCGGCATTGCCCTCCAGGCCCAGGGCTTTGAGTCCTGTGGCGCCCGCCAGCGACGGAGGCAGCCCCGGGCCGAACTGGTTGCCGGAAAGGTCCATCTCCAGCAGGCGGCCCAGGTAGGCGCCCGCCGGCATGCCGCCCGCCAGGTCGTTGGCTGCAATCAGAAGTTCGAGAGATCGAAGGAGTTCTGTGTAAGTTGAGAGTATCGGGAAGGTCCAGCTCCAGCAAGGGGCTGAGACGGGCACCCGCAGACATGCCGCATGCCAGGTTGTTGGCTGCAGCCCAGAAAGAAACGGAGGGTGCAAACTTCGAAACCACACGGGAAAATTGCCAATATGTATCCGGCTCCAGGAGGCGACCCAGGTAAGCGCTTGCGTGCATGCCGCCCGCCAGGTTGTTGGCTGCAGCGAGCATTATGAGCGTTAAAAGACAGGGACAGCATGTGGGAGTGCTGGAAAGGTCCAGCTCTGCAGGACGGCCCAGGTAGGGAGCCCGCCGGCATGCCCGCCCGCCAGGTTGTCGGCTGCGCAGCGGCGAACGAGAGAGCTTGACAAGACGTCACACGGCACTGCTAGGATATGTATGGAAAGGTAGCCCAGCCGACATGCCGCCCGCAAGGTGGTTGGCTGCTGAGCAGCCAGGATGTTCAAGTATGAAGAGATATGGCGAGTGAACGTCAACGCAGGCTGAGGCAGGTCAGCATGACCGCATTCGCAACAAAGCGAACATGCCCAAACAGATTGACCGACGGAGCCCTGAGTCGTCCAGACTGGCAAGAAGGACAGACGGGTTTGCCGCGCGCACACCTGCCAGGCTGAGGGACTGCAGCGCGGGCGCGCCCGTCACAAACGCGGGAACCGCGTCCAGCTCGCAATTTACGAGCGCCAGCGCCGTCATCGATGTCAAATGCCCCAGCAGGTTGCCTGGCAGCGCGTGCATGCCCACGATGTAGCACGAGTGCAGTGTCAGCTCCTGTGGTGCATCAGATCTTCAATTGAAATGCAGAAAAGCTGGGAAAATCAGTACAATTCGCCGCGAGGTGGCACAGCAGGTCGCCCGGCACGCTTGCATGCCCACGATGTAGCAGGAGTGCAGCTTCAGCTCTGCAGCGGCGGAAAAGCAGCATGAGCATCTTGAAGTGAGAGCAAAGTCGTGCCAATAGGCCCCCCCCAGGAGCATGTGCACACCACCAGCAAGAACGTGTGTCAACTCCTGCCGCACCACATAAGAGAACAGTCCTCTGGCGCATATGCTCGGGTGCAGCAATTCCAGAAGGTCGCCCGAAGGCATGGGGCCTTTCGACAGTCGACCAGGTGCTGCCGCGAGCCGCGAGCGTCAACGGTATTCGCAAACACGCAGCGTGTGGCTGTGCCGGTGTTGATGCGCGCAAGTCGATTCTCGGGCCAGTTTCTCTGACCGGCGGCGCAGACAGTTTTTGCAAACAACACGTGGCAATACACGCAGCAATGGCGCACCTGCAGGCTGGGCAGGTGGGCGACGGGCGGGAAGCCGACGACGTCCAGGCCCCGCAGCTCCAGCACCCTCAGATCTCCCAGCCCTTGCACCTGCGGATCCATCGCAGTTGATTCAGCTGGCTGCAAGTGTGACACGAGTGAACAATCTGAATGAAGACCTCAGGATGGTCCAGTCCCCTCAGCTCCAGCACCCTGAGATCCGCCAGCCTGTGCACCTGCGGTGTCAGTAACATTGTGGTTCCACTACATATGTATATATATATATATATATATATATATATATATATATATATATATATATATATATGGCATAGCATGGCATGCGACTACAGGAGGGAAAGCGGTCCTGTGTGATTAGCCGACCACTGGCTCACGTGGCGTACCCGATTTCATATGTAACGGCGGCAGGAGGAGGAGGCGATGGGCTCAGCGTGGCTCGGTGTTTTGCAAAACACACAGCGAGAAATTTCTGACTCGAAGTGCCAGTTGATGCGCACCTCGTCCCACATGCCGAGGCGGGAGGAGGAGGGGGCTATGGGCTCAAGGCCGCCCAGCGACAGGTGCGTCAGCGGCAGCCGCCCAAACCCCTTTGGCAGCGGCCACAGCGGCCGGAAGCCCTCCTGCGGCAGCAGGGTCCAGAGCGAAGGCTTTGAGGCTTTGCGGTTGATGCTTTTGAGGTGGTGGCAAGTGCGTCAGCGGACGCCGCCCGAACCCCGCCGGCAGCGGCCACAGCGGCCGGGTCTGCCGCACAAAGACAACCGGGCCCGGGTCGGTGAACATGCCTCGCCAAAGGGGAGGAATAAGGATCACAGAAAACGGTGTGTTCGTACCTGCAGGTGCCGCAGCTGCGTCAGCGACGGCAGAATGCTCGGCACCAGGTCCAGGTCGGTGCCGAGGGCAACCCACACCCAGGTGCGTCAGCTGGGTCAGCAGCCCGAGCGCCGCCCAGACAGGTGTTCATTGTCCTGAAACAGTTTCGGATTTGCAAACAAAACGGTCAATCTCGCACCTGCAAGCGCAGGTGGCGCAGCTGTGTCAGCGATGGCAGGATCGAGGGCACCGGCCCGAGGTCGGTGCCGGGGCATCCAACTTCCAGGCGCGTCAGCTGCGTCAGCAGCCCGAGCGCCGCGCTCAGTTCGGAAGGGCGCCGCGGCGCGAAGCGGCAGCGGAAGCCCAGCGCCAGTTCGCGCAGGTTGGCCAGCAGGCAGAGCGCGCCCATGCCCTGCAGGGGGATGGGATCAAGGCTTGCATGTTTGTCCAGCAGAGGCAGCTTTGAGGATGTACACCGTACGGCGGAAGCCGAGCGCCAGCTCGCGCAGGTTGGTGAGCGGGAACAGCGGGAACAGCGCGCCCATTCCCTGCAGTGAAAGATAAACAAAGCTTGAGCCTTCATCGGTTTGGTTGTACCACCACGCAGGGTTTTGCGCGGGAGCGGCCAGCAGGCACAGGGCACGCCCCATGTCCTGCAGCAGAATGCGCTCAGAAATGGCAGCGACTGTGCAATCGCAATCGAGGAAAGATGTTGCGCAGGCTGGCCAGCAAGCAGTGTTCCATCATGCCCTGCAGCCGGTGGGCAGCGTGCTTCTGGTGGACCCAGACATACGTCACAATATATTTGGAACCTTGACACGCACCGACTTCAGCGGCGTGCGATTCGACGCTGAGCACTTGGACAGCTGAGATACCCAAACAGTACACGACGCACCGACTCGACGGCGTCGGCGGACGCATGGCCGAGCAGCTGCAGCCGCGTGACGCCTCTCGCCGCGGCGAGTGCGGTGCAGTCCGGCCCCGTGAGCGGAGTCCGGTCGGGCAGCGTCAGGCGCAGCGCCGCCAGCGGGCCGGTCGCCGTCAGCAGCGGCCCCAAAATCTGGCCCGCCGTCGTCGCCTCGTCGGGCGAGTCCAGGCAGCGGATGGGCGCCGGCACCCAGGACACCCTGTAGGGCAACGTACGGTGTGAAGTCGGAAGTCGCCTACGAAAGACGAAACAGCCGGCCCAAGATGGGATAAGTTGTCGTCGCCTCATTTGGCAAGTCCAGGCAGCGGATCGGCGCGGGGACACTGGACACACTGTAGGGCAGTCAAGAGAAGGAGCCGCAGGGTAGGAATCTTCACGGAGTTGAGGCTGGACGGCACCATCATGGGCCAAGCACGCGCCCCCCGAACTGCGGGCGTTGCCGCATGCAACTGCCGAGCGGGGGCGGCAGCGGCGGCGGCATCTGCATCACTGGACGCGCTCACGCGGACACAGGCACCCGCTGGCGCCAGGGGACGCAGGGCTGCACAGACAGCGCACAAGGAGAACAACAAAAAATTGAACTCAACTCACAGGTGCCGCCCACCTGAGGTTCAGGGTTTTGATGGCCGCCGCACGCTTGGCCAGCCAGCCGCGCAGCAGCGTCGCATTCACGGTGCACCCGTGATGCGCCGAGTACTCGCGCACGTCCGCGTCGACATCGGACCACAGCGCCGACGGCGCCTCACACACCGCGGCCCAGCCGCGGCACACCGTCGGCAGCGTGAAGTGCCTGCACCACAACGATGTGAGGTCTGAGAAGCGGGCGGGTTGGTCATACAGGCGAGCGCCGCCCCTGCTGCTGAATAGAGGGTCGGCAGGGATGCATGGAGGTCCGGGTGGCATCCTCAGTGCCACATCCTCAGCAGGTGCGCTTGGGACCTGCAGAATGCCAATGAAAGGTCATCTGAAAGGATCTGGAAGGCAAGGGCTTCGCGCCGCATGGGCACACGATGGATCTGCGGCACTGCATGAGTGTGCCGCGACTGCTGCCGCCATCAGCGGCCAAACGCACTCGCGCAGCACGATCGGTACGAGCGAGCACTTGAGTGCGGGAACGTGATGGTTTGCAGCTGCCGAAGGACTTCAGTTGTGGGTTGCGGGAGACCACTGCAGGCTGCCGCAGCAATCCCCCTGCTTCTGGGTGTGGATGTTCCGACAAATTGCCGGGTGAGACCCCCATCCCGCTGGATGCAAGACAGACGTGCGGCACCGATGCGTAGATGCCATGCATGGGCAGCCACGCCCGCTCACAGCATCGTGAGTGACCCCAAAGTGTAGGTTTATTCCGTCCTTTGCACGACAGAGTCGTCCTGGGGTTCGGGCATTGCCGGATCTGACGCAGGCGCCTTGCGAACGGCGAGACGTAGCAGCACAAACAGGCTGGACAGCGACCTGGACAGCTTGGACCCCCGCCAATCGGAGGCGTAGCACTATCCGCGGGCAGGCTTCCTTTCACGCACCGCTCGTGAAAGGGCACCAACGCGAAGATTTCCCGCAGCAGCTCCTGCGGAAGCTGGTGCACCGGAACCCCCGGCTGCGTCTCGCCCATGCTGCTACGCTGCCGCGTCGCGCCAGTGCTGCTGCGGGTCCTATGGCTTCCAGCCATCCCACGTGCCAGCAGGCTTTCCGAGCTCGCCCGCGGCGCCAGCACGGTCGCCCTGCTGAAAAGCCCGAATCTGTTCTAAAGCCACCGACTGTTGAAGCATGTTGTGGCCTCCGATCAGTCCTCGATGATTGTCTCAGCGATCGTCGACCTCGCAACGATCTTGCTCACCCCCTCTGCTCACGAAAACCCAAGGGGAGTAAAGGCCTTTACTCCCCTTGCGAAAATCGGCGGATTTTCCTTGAAACAGCGGGAGCCCTTTCAACCAGGGTTGCGAGAACTTACGGGGAGAATTCTGGCGAAGCTACGCACCCTAATGACCTGGCAGAGTGGCATTGGTCAACGGACAGCAGGGTACGCCAGAGGTGTGACTGTTGCAGTGTTTTTAGTTACAATGGACAAGAACCGCCAGTGTAGCTATAGCAAGCTTGACCGTCCAGATTGGCGGGCCAGCTAGCTTCGGAGTTTGGCGACCGCACCAGCGGCGGCTCAGAAGCGGACACACGACTGCGGCGGCGGCCACTGCAGCAGCAGCTTGGACATGGAATATTCGAGAGCATGTTGCACAGGCAGGCGTCATTCAGAAAATCAGACATGCTGAAGCAATGGTGCTGTAACATATTGACTCGTCGAGGAACCAATCGCACAGCTGGCTGAGTGTGGTAGGTAGGAAATTTGGCAGTGGCATGTGCGGGACGGAGAGGCAGAGACTTGGTCGATCAGGAACCAAGACCGTTACAGAGGATGTCCATGTGATATACATACATGGGCGCGCACGCCCGCCGACTAGCAAAAGTATGCAAGAATCGTCTCTGCTGCGTGCTGAGGAAAAACACCACCTGTAACCTGAGCGAGCTGAAAACTGCCTAAGGCAGGGGGGACCAGCTGGTGTTCGGCGGCAGCCGTCCCCGTTCAAAAATGTTGCATCTGCTGCTGCTGTTACTGCGGACCTGCCAGCGTGGAAAAGTGGAAAACGAAATGTGCCAGAGAGGTCTGCAAACA
>JAABUW010001914.1_pt1 | contig 32927 bp, 36 predicted proteins | sample 5560081 | NCBI WGS metagenome assembly JAABUW01 (sample SAMN10711882, study PRJNA513363) | rock metagenome | isolation source: Antarctica rocks | place: Antarctica: Victoria Land, Knobhead sud | reverse complement strand
TCTGACGCTGAGCTATTGCTTCTACTGAGTTTCGCGTTACTATTCGCGAAACGGGGCGAGGAAGAGCGCATAAAGCGACTCTTTATATTTCTTTCCATAGAGGGTTTTTCCGAGTTTCGAGCTTCGAACTTCTAGAAAATTCACTTGGCACCACTTAAATATCTCTTTAACCTCTTACTCAGAGCGTTTCACGTAGGCAATAACTTTAGTGTAGAGATTCTTCAATTTCTATTTCGAAATCTGCAATAAATCGCCTTCTATTAACGACTTATGCCAGACGAAAATGGTATAAATCTAGTCTGCAAGAGTCTAGATTACTCTTTTTGATAGAAAATGCTTGACGCAATTGCTTTATATTTCAGGTATCGAAGTAGTCGCGTTATCTCGCTCAGAATAGTAACGACTGATCTCGACTTATTGCCTTGCGCATCAAGAAAAGGTAAAACAGATAGTGATTTGATAAGAAACGCTCTACTTCTCTGAAACAACGTTGTTCTCTGCGCGACCTTCGGGCGCAAAGAGGTTCGATTTCGATTTTTGCGTCAGTACGCAGTCTTCTGTGTTGTTCTAAAGTCGCTTGACGACTTGTTCTTTTCGTGTGAGTTTGCTCTTCGATTTATCAATCAAATTACTGTCTGAATTGATGATTCTTTCTTCTGCGTTGATGAACTCTCGTTTCGCCGTCGATTTTGGCCTGCGTGAGCGTGAAAAATTTTGATTTTCGATTTTTGACTTGCGACGCAGTCACCTGTGAAGCTATTGAGTCGAATGAGAGCTTGTTTTGATCGTACGATTGTGCTCTATAACTTGTCGATCGATTTGATATATCATATGCTTCGATAGGTCGCTGTCACATTAATCTTGAATTAATTTAATAATAATATTTCTTTTTTAATTTTAACAAAGCTTAAATAATAATAATAATAAATTGATTAGTGATAAAACTCATCTGTATGCAATGCTGACTACAAATCTACTGTTTAGCTACAGTAAAGTTTAGAAATTATCAAAAGTTTGAATGATATTAAGATGCTGCGTGATGATGAAGTGTTATGCATTGATTTTTTTGATTTTTTTATTTCTTCATTAAGTGCATGCAGTCTATGACTATGACACTGTCTAAATGCTGTATGTATGCTAAGTTACATGTAATCTGGTCAAAGTCGCTGCTTTATATCTTCTCGTTGATCAATCACATTGATAGTTTGCACATACAAGCGCTTTCGCTCAATTCTCATCATTGTACTCTTGTTTTTCTTTGTCTCTTCGCACTCTTCGCGTTCTACTCTTTCGTTTCTAATAGTCATTTTCTCGTCGTAATTCAAGTATTTTTCAAATACTTTAGTGTTGCAATTCTTTCAATCTTGATGATGAACAGTGTCAATATAGTGTCTGTGTTTTTGAGCTGAGCTTTTTTCTTAAGCTTATTAAATGAGATCAACAACGAGATTTATCTGTACAAGATGCTGACTACGAATCTTCTGCAAGTTATGCTTGTCAGAAGAGCTGAACAATCTCATTAACATTGACAGAGCAGTAACAGCGCTTTACTCATGCGTTGAGCTCACACACAGTTGAAAAACGAAGCAATAACAACGCAGTCATTGACGCGTTGAAGCTTGCACATACACAGAGTGACAGCTAAGTCTTTGCATACATGCTGCAGCTCATATACGACATATACACATATACTGCGAAGGCACGACTCAGCTTTTGCGCACATACAGACAGACGTGATGCAGTAAATCGATTGATTTTTCGCATTTTCAGACCGATTTACACGCAGCGCAATCACACACAAAGCAGTAACAGCGCTTTATTCACACGTTGAGCTCATATACAACATACACACATATACTGCGAAGGCACGACTCAGCTTTTGCGCACATACACATCTGTGCAACGCAGTAAATCGATTGATTTCGATTTTCTGATTGATTTGCATGCATCACAATCACATACATTGCAAAGACATGACATAGTCTTTGCTTATATACACAGAACGATAGCAACGTCTTTGCACACATGCTGCAACTCATATACATCACATACACATACATTGCAAAGACATGACTCAGCTTTTGCACACATACACATCTGTGCAACGCAGTAAATTGATCGATTTCGATTTTCTAATCAATTTACATGCGTTGCAATCACATACATTGCTAAGACATGACACAGTCTTTGCTCATATACACAGAACGACAGCAACGTCTTTGCGCACACGTTGCAACTCATATACATCACATACACACATACTGCAAAGGCATGACTCAGCTTTTACACACATACACATCTGTGCAACGCAGTAAATAGATCGATTTTTCGCTTTATCAGATTGATTTACATGCATCGCAATCACATACACTGCAAAGATACAACATAGTCTTTGCTTATATACACAGAACAACAGCAACGTCTTTGCACACATGCTGCAACTCATATACATCACATATACATACACTGCGAAGACATGATTCAGCTTTTGCACATCTACATGCTTGCATGATGCAGTAAATCGATTGATTTTTCGCATTATCAGGTTGATTTACATGCATCGCAAGCATATACACTGCAAAGACACAATACAGTCTTTGCTCATATACACAGAATGACAGCAACGTCTTTGCGCACATGCTGCAACTCATATACATCACACACACACACATTGCGAAGGCACAACTCAGCTTTTGCACATATACACATCTGTGCAACGCAGTAAATCAATCGATTTTTCGGTTTATCAGGTCGATTTACATGCATCGCAATCATATACACTGCAAAGACACAACACAGTCTTTGCTCATATACACAGAACAACAGCAACGTCTTTGCGCATGCGCTGCAACTCATATACGTCACACACATACATACTGTGAAGGCACAACTCAGCTTTTGCGCACATACACATCTGTGCAACGCAGTAAATCGATCGATTTTTCGATTTTCTAATCGATTTACATGCGTCGCAAATACATAGATCAAAACTCATTTAGTTCATTCAGCTGAGTGATCATACAGTGAACTTGAAAGCTCACGTTGAAGTGATCAGCTTTCATCTACATAGATCAAAGCTCATCTAGTTCGCTTGACTTGATGATCATACAAACAAGTTGAAAGCTTATGTCAAAGTGATCAGCTTTCACAATCTTGAGTTGTTTATATGATCACTTGATTATATAAACAGCTCACACGCTCATATGCGCAAACTATTGATGTGATTGATCAATGAAAAGATATACTGCAGCGATTTTGACTAGATTACATGTAATTTAGCATACACATAGCATCTAGATAGTATCATAGTCATAGACTGCATGCACTTAATGAAGAAGAAAAAAAAGCTTATTAAATGATAATCAAGTTGAGAATGTAATCACAAGCAATGATCTTTGCATTATTGTCAAGAAGATATTTATCAAATTGATAATGCAAATTGATAATGCATTTACTAATCAGTGAAACAGATTCGCGCTCTTACTATTATCATCAACAGTTCTTCTTAACAAAAGCTTCGCTTTTTAAAGCTTCAAGTCACAAGATCTTGAAAATTGATACAAGACATTTGCATTCATTGAAACTTTATTTATTTGATGCTTTGACATGCATATCAACTGCGTAACATGATTAATATATGAGTCAAGAAATTCTTGACAGATGCAAAGATTCAAGCTATTTGATTAAAGAAGAATGAATGATCACTAGTATTACTTATTGACAATATGTTAAATTCTTTCTACAAGTTAACTTTAATTGTGTCTAGAATCATCAATGTTGATATACATTTAGAATTTCGAATGTTTGATGCTCTTTTCAATCATCTCAATGTTATTGAGATGATAATACATGATAATGCATGTACTTCACAAGCACTTGTTCTTCGAGCTTGTGAACTAGCTTCTAACAAGCTTGCAAAGTACTATTTCAAGATGAAGAACAAAGATGAACTGATATACAATCTTGCTATGATTTTAAATTCTACTCAAAAGTTGAATTTGTATCAAGATTGAGATGCAAATGAGAACGATTTTTATTTTTATTACAACAAGTATAGAAAAGAGTTCAAGAACTATTTTTGTTATCATTATGAAGAGAGAATTACAACTGCAAAAGTTAAAGCGCAAATGATTAATGATGTTGATCAAATAATGCAATATGATAATGCAATTGATCATTTATTAACAATGCTATAGTTTGTTGTGATGATTACATGAACTCTTCTTCAAAGAACTCAACATCACTTTGTATCTGTTAGTGAAGATGATTGATATCTTTGCACTGACACTGTTGTTAAGAAGTTTTCAACATGAAAGTATTGAAGAAACAACATCTTGAACTATTCAAGATTGACTTAAATGACTAAGAATGTTCTTTCATGTTCAATATTCTTTATAAATATTGAATGAACATTCAGTTTTGCAAGAAGAGTTTGTTGATGAGATTAATCACAAATGACTTCAGAATCAGTTGAACAGATAATACTTCTTAAGTATTATAATTGTATCATGAACTTGAATTCTGAAAAGACTATCATTGAAGCATGAAATATTTATCGCAGAGATGAAGATGAAGATAACGCGATTAATGAATCTGATGATTCTTTCAAGACAGATTTGCAGAATGTTTTATGTTTTATTAATATTTAAATGTTTAATATCATTTCATTTGAAGTTGCTTTTGCATTGTTAATGTATATAGTATGATAACACAGTTACAAGATAATGCAAAGAAATAATGCAGTTCATAGAGTATATTGCTATGCTAGATAACTTGATCTGATCAAGATATCATGAATGCTATTTTCATTAAGCACTCAACTGAATTTTAAGATTGCACATCAAAGTTTTCATGAATATCAAATTTCTCTGCTGAAGAATTACTTGCTTGACATGAATAGCAAGAAGATTGCTATCTGCATATGTAAAGCATTATATCAGTAAATGTTGTAAAACATCAATGATAATGCAAATGAGTAATGCACTTACTGACAAGAAATTTACATAGAAATGCTTATGTGATCTTCTGAAGAGCAAGCAGTGTCGAAGTCTGAATTTTATAGTTCACATCGCTCATTCTCTGACTCATCTTGTTCATATCAATCTCATTCTGCATGATTTCATGAACTACTCTTTCAAATAAAATCTTCAATATTAACAAATTTGCATCTCTTTAATAATGATGTATTTCTTAAAGTGCAATGATTTCTGACTTTCATTTTTTCTTTGACTGTCATGATAAATTAGCTGTTGATAGCTTAATGCATTATTTGTTTGCATTATCTTCTGAACTTTATTGATCTTGCTTTCAGATAGAGTCTTTAAGTTTGCTCTTGATTCATTCGTGATTCAATTATCTAATGTCATATCATTATGAGTTGAGATTCTCAAATCATCACATGATGCATCTTTAGACTTTCGTTTTAAATTAAGTCTGTCAGCAATGTGCAACAAGAAATGCATTATCTAAATGCATTATTTGTTTGCTTGCAATGAGTCATGATGTATATCAACTGACAACGATTTGAAAAATTGAGACTATCAAGTTGAGTGAAAGCAAAGTGAAGTACAATGTAAACAAGAAATGATGTGTAAACAAAAGATGATGATTGTTAACTGTGTTTATAATAGAATTAATATGACAAATGTTTTGATATTAGCACTAATATGATGAATGTGTTGATCACAGTTCTAAAATGATGAATAAATTCTAACATTCAGCTTTAACTTTAATTTTACTTACATCTCATTTCACATTTATTCTAATTCTAACTTTATCTACGCTCAACATTTATTCTAACTTTAACTTTTTCTACGCTTCACATCTATTCATTGCACTCATCTATTGTGACTAAGTTCATTAGAAAAAGCACTTCAACATCACTATCAAATAAGAAGATTATTATGCATTATTTATATGCATTATCATTGAGACTAATCAAAATTGCAGAATGTTTAATTTATCAATCAAGTCACAGTCAATTATGAGTAGAAATCATGCAATGAGATGAAATGAAAATCAGAAAACTCTTTATATCAAACAAAGTGCAGATTGAGTGACTTTTTATAAACAACTCATCAAATTGAGAAGCATCAATGTTTATCAGAAAGTCATCAAAGCGAAGCAGATGAAAATGAAGAATAATATGTGAAATACAATTACGAATGATCAAGTGAGAAAGAGTTTGCATGATAATGCATTTGAGTAATGCATATGTGTTTCAAAAGCTGATTGTATAATAGCTCAATGCTTCAAGACAAATTTGATAAAGAAGATGAGAAAGAAGAAGACTGTAAAGTGAGCGAAGCTCAAAGCAATAGTCATGAAGACAACATTTAATACTACTTCTACTGTTAATGTATATACTGTGTTTGATGTAAAAGACAAGACTAACGTATGCATTAAACTATTGCACAACAAGATGAACTTGGGAAAAACATGTCAAGATATATGATATTTACTATTGAATTAATTTAGCAACGCATTTTACATCATGAAGAATTGAATAAATTAAAGATGATGAATGATTCAGATGTCATACAAGAATTCAACAAATTCATGAGCGCATTTTCGAATGAAAAAAATGCGATTGATCGAAAGATAGTTAATTCACTAGATTCATCAAATGATGAATCTAATGATATCATTGAGATTAATGATGATGACAAGAAGATGAAATTTAGCAAGAGAAATAACGATGCAAATATGATTAAGAACGAGAATGAGTACAAGAAAACGTACAAGAAAAAGTACAAGAAAAAGAAGAAGAAGAAGAAGAAGAAGAAAAATGATGAAATAATAGTGATCTCAGATTAGCAGTAGTAAATGAACAAGCATAAATTTTCTTCAATCAATTGCATTATTCTGTTGCATTATCAGACACTCAGATAAATATTAGTAGTACTTTGCTTCATGTCTTGACAAATCAAGTTGAGAATTTCAAGTCAATACTCAATTTCAATCTTCTGACTTAATTTGAATACTTGAATTAAATCTTCTGACTCAACTTGAATACTTAAGTTAAGAATTCTGACTTGAATCAAGTCTTGATGAATCAAGTACTTGACTTGATGTGATCAGTTTAGAAATCTCAATTCAACGCAGTTTAAATAATGTTAAAACATTGCGTGATCAGAAAAGTCATCATGCAGAGTTTTTATCTATGCAACAACACTTCTTCTAACAGTTACAATTGATTTATGAAGAAGATTAATGACATGTTGATGTCAGTAAGAAATGAAAAGATACTACTAATGAAATAAACAATTCAGATGAAGAGTTTGCAAATTGTGATTACAAGTGATTAAACAATTTACAACTTGTTGACTGCATTGATATCAAAACATCTTCATCACATCAACAGTGTCATTAAGTAATTGATGAAAAGATATCAGAAAAAATAGTTGTTTCAAATGATGAGTTTGAGAATCATGATTACAACGTTTGAAGAAGTAGTGACTTGTTGATCACGTTGATATATTGAAAAGACTTGAACTCATCTTCTTTACTTGATATCAAGTCATACATTTATTTACATGAAAAATTAAGAGTTCATGAAAATGATCAAAATGCATTCTCTACTATTGATCAAAGTCATGCATTGAACAATTGTGATTGCACATTTATACTAACAATCTATTTAATGTTTATATAACATAAGTCAAATCAAGAGAAGAAAAGAATTATTTAATACAATCATACTTTATTTTCTCATCATGTACATCTCTCTTTCATCACATATTTCTCAACTCAATGAATGATAATCATTAAGCAAGAGAACACAGTTTTTGACATTATAATCATGAAAATCACAAGTGCAAAGAAAACATCTTTCATCTTTGAATCAAGAATTAAATCAAAACATCGTTTGTATAAAATATCATTAATGAAGAGCAAAGCAAAAATGATGCATCATAATCAAACAGCACAAACATTCTTATCAAGAGTTTACTTGAGCATCACATGCTGAATAGAAGCTATAAATTCATTACTAATAACATAGTATCAATTTTATTGTTTTGATGATGTGAAATCATCATGTAGTCAACGAGTGATTTTCTTTCTCAAAGAGTTTTGTTCATTTAATACACATAATATAGTTTTTCTCATAAGTTGAATCTAAATCAATGTCACAAAAGTGTATGAATTACAATTACAATTTAACATTCAAAAGTTTATAATGAGTAATGCTCATTAATGTTGAGCTTTTAATCATATTATGAATAGAAATTGCTGATTGAAAGATTTTAATATTATTGTTGAAATTTCTGATTTTGATTGAAATTTCTGAATTTAAGTTTTGATTTTATTAAAATTACTGATTTCAATTCTGATGATAAACTTATCAAAGAGTTTATCTTTTAATTCATGTTTGCAATATGTTACACAACTTATTTTAATTCTGCTGTTGAAATTTCTGATTTTGAGTTCTGATGTTGAAGTTGAAATTTCTGATTTTAAATTTAAATTTTAAATTATGTAACTTGTTTTTATATCATTTACATGTTGATAGTAAGATTAATGAACTTTGAACTAATGTTATGAGTCTGTATAAAGCGAATTATATGAGTGTATTTTAACTAGAAGTTCAAAGTTAAAGAAGAAAGATGTATGAACATGTTGTGAGTTTTATTCATGAAGACAAGCTAAATTACTAACGTGTTAACATCAGCTTTATGCTAGTTTATAATAGTTTAATCTATGATAAACTAACTCAAGATCATGAAACATGCTTGCAACAGTATTTAAGTTGAATCACAATGTTGATATCAAGAATTTAAATTAAGTCAGAAAGTAAATATAAAAACTTAACTTAATGATTAGTTTAAAAAATCATCAATTATTGCATGTTGATTTTAATTTAATTTAATTTGAATTCATACACTTTTGTAACATTGATTTAAGTTCAACTCATGAGAAAAACTATGTTATGTATATTGAATGAACAAAACTCTTTGAGAAAGAAAATCGCTTGTTGATTACATGATAACTTCACGTCGTTGAAACAATAAAATTGATACTATGTTATCAGTAATGAATTTATAGCTTCTATTCAATGCATGATGCTTAAGTAAACTTTTGATGAAAGTATTTATGCTGTTTAATTATGACACATTGTCTTTGCTTTGCTCTTTATTGATAATATTTTATATAACGATGCTTCAATCTTTAATCTTTGATCGCGAAGTTGATTTTGTTGCACTCATGATGCTCATGTTTGTAGTGTCAAAAACTGCATTCTCTTGCTTAATGATTATTATTCATTGCGCAAAGAAATATGTAATGAAAGAGAGATGTACATGATGAGAAAATAAAGTGAGATTGTATTAAATAATTCTTTTCTTCTCTTGATTTAACTTATGTTACATAAACATTGAATAAATTATTAATATAAACATGCAATTGCAATCATTCAATGTTTGACTCTGATCAATAAAAGAGAATGCATTTTAATTGCTTTCTTACGCTCTCAATTTTTCACGTAGATAAATGTATGACTTGATGTCAAGTAAAGAAAATGAACTTAAGTCTTTTCAGTATATCAGCATGATTGACGAGTCACTACTTCTTTGAGCACATGTAGTCATGATTCTCAGACTCATCATTTCAAAAAACTATTCTATCTGATATTTTTTCATCAATTACTCAATGATATTATTAATATGATGAAGATGTTTCAGTATATCAACATGATTAACAAGTCATCATTTCTTCAATCACTTGCAATCACAACTTTCAAACTTTGCATCTGAATTATCTAATCACTAATAGTATCTTTTTATCTCTTACTGACATCAACATGTTATTAATCTTTCTCGTAAATTGATTGTAACTGTTAAAAGAAGTGTTGTTGCATGAGTAAAAACTCTGCATGATGACTTTTCTGATTACACAACATTTTAACATCATTTGAACTGCATTAAATTAAGATCTCTTGACTCTTCTGACTTCTATTCAAACACAGAATAGAATCAAAAGATTCATAGTTGACATCATGTATAAATAAATCTTGTTGTCAGTTTATTGCATGTTGAAAGAAGCATCTTTTATCTTCTCAGTATAAATAATGTAGATTAAAACTATTCATGATTAATTATTTATAATTAGTTTATTTAAGAAAAACAATCACAACGCACGCATCACAAATTTTGAAAAAGAGCATTACAAATAAGATAGAGTGAATCTAGAAAATGATTGAATGACGATGAATTGCATGAATTGCAGCAATGCTGATTCAAAGATGATTGCAAGCAATGTTGATTCATTGCAAGAAAACAAAGATGCAAGATTGAAATGCTCATGTGATGATGAAGAAAACGTTGCTAACATTATTGATTTACTAATAAAGATATCAACGTTAGAGAAAGAGAAGAGCAAAGATCATTCATGAAAAAAGATAGCATTGAAGCTGATTTAACGTCTTCGACTCAATTCAGAAGAAAAACATCATGTGAATCAGAATGCATTCATCACGAAAAATGTATAAAAACTGAAAACATCAGTTCAACTGCTTAACAAGCAGTTGCATACACAGAAAAACACACGTTTTTCAACGAAAATCACGTCATGAGCGAACGTGACAAGAGAAGAAATAGCAACAAGAAAGCAACGTCTCAAAGATGATTCATCATCACTTTGCAAGAAATGAGAAGTCATGATTAAAATAATGAACAGAAGAGAAATAAAAAAGATACAGAAGAAGTCAATCAAACAGATTCTACAAAGAATTGCAGACGTGTTGACAGATCAAAGAAATTTAATTATGTCACTTTGCAAGCTGAACAGCAATGATATTTTTCTTCATGCAGTTAGCTCAGATGCTTAAGCAAATCTGAAAAAGATTCAGACGTGAGCAAAAGAAATCATGAGTTCAACATGCATAGTACGTCAAATCTTCGCAATGCTGACACATAAAGTACACACTACAATAAACATAAGCAATTAAGAAAAAATCATTGAAAGATTGATAAAAGATAACGTGAGACTTCATGAAGATCTGAAAGTTCTAAGAATAGTTTGACTCAAGAAGATAGCAAATAGTGAAAAGACTCATTCATCGCTCATTGTAGAGATCACGATCAAAGCGATGACAAATCAACTAATAAACGTAAGCATGCTGAACTTGTATCAAGAATGTGCATGCAAGCTATTTGAAAAGAACTGTCACATCACACAGTGCTTCAGATGTCACGAATTTAATCACATGATTAAGATCTGCAGAAAGAATCAGCGCTGCGAAAAATGCGCAGACAAGCATCACATAAAAAAGTGTGTGATGTCTTTGAATAAAAGACGTTGCATCAACTGCAACGAAAATCACGAACTTTGAAGACACATCTGTCTCAAGTGATGACAGCAGATGAAACAAGCATTCAAAATCTATAGAAATAGATCATTCAAATACTCTGAAACGTCTAAATACAATTGCACACTCTTCTTGCTGTTTCTGAACTCTTTAGATTCAACGAACTTTTTAGATTCAATGAATTCTTTTGATTCAACGAACTTCTTGAGCTCAGCAACAATCATGCTGAAAACATGCAGTTGAATCGCTGATAAATCAGCTTGACAGATAGTAGAAATTAAGAAAAGACGAGTTGATCTTTTCTCTTACGTAAGTAGTGACTCAGACGAGACGATATCTGAGCAGATTCAGAAATGTTCAATCAGAAAGTGAGAAAGATCATCGATGATCAAAAGCATACAAAGAGTCTTCTCATTGCAAAGTCAATAACAGCTACAAATAACTTTATAATAAAACAGTCTTTTCTACAAATTCTACAGTACAACATCAGAAAATCATTAAGAATTCAAGAATCATTTCTAATTAACAGAGAAGTTCGCGAATTTAACATAGTAGTTATACAGAAGCAAGATTGCAACAACAACAACTTGCAATTATTTAGCTCAGCACACAACTTCTTTCATCTAGTGAAAAACTCGTCATCTCAATCAAGAACATGCATATATGTTAACAAATGTTTAAGACTCAATCAATGAATAGTAGAAACAGCTGAATCAGACATTTACTCAATCAAAATATTAACTTGCAACACAGATAATGAAACGCAGACGTTAAAACTTCTAAACGTCTACAACTCATGCTCACTGTTTACTACATTCACAAAGAGATCTTTAATCATTTCTCGTTTGAATGAACTACTCAAGAATGACTGTGAACAACTGATCATAGAAGATTTCAATCTACATCATTCTCATTGAGAGAGATGAAGATGCTTCACTCATCATATGATGATTAATACTTTACTAAACATCATTACAAATGCAAGACTGAAATTATTACTGAAATCAAACACTATTACTTGCGAAGCTCATAATCAATTTACGACAATTGATCTAGTTTTTAACAGCGAGAGAATACAGTTCATGACATGCAAGTGCAAGGTACAAATCGATCTGCATCAGAGATTGAATCATTTTTCAATCGTCACAAAGCTATGTCTATAAACAATCTCAGTGCAATTCTCGATTCAATGATTTTGAAAGAAAATGAATATAGAAGCATTGAGTGCTTATCTGCAAATACATTTATCTTTGAAACACTTTCTAAACAACAAGACTATGATGAATGACAAAGTATGTAAGATTATCAGAGTGTTACAGAAAATTATTAAGAAATTTATCTTCTTGACAAAGTTATTAAATTAAGCAAGAAACTTTTGAAATCAAAGCTGTTTCAAAGTAGTAATGAAATCAAGATGACTGCAAATCATATGAAAAACACAAAACATATTAGAAGCGTGAAATGAATATCTGAAGCACAATGATCATAAAAACAAGATTATTCAACAAATGAAATGCATACACTTCAGAACATAAATGCATGAGTTAAGCAAAGCACTCAAATTGATATGACGCTTTGCAAAATGAGCTAGAATCGAAAGTCAGCTATTTAAAAAACTTTCTCAGTTTTTGTCACTGAAGTGAAGCGACATTGATCATATGACAACAACGTTCAAGGAAAAAATCGAGATACTGCGAGAAAAGTTCTTTCTCTCATCTTCTCAAGTGAATGTCAATGACATCGCAGAATCATTTATATCTCTGACAGTCTCATTCAATTCACGCATCACAGAAGATGAAGTGAAGCAAACAATCAGATGAGTAAAAGCAGACAAAGCATTAAGCGCTTCAGATATTTCAAACAAAGCACTTCAAGTGAGTCTTGCAGAACTGATCTCAGTACTGATGAGTTTATTCAACGCATGTGTAATACATAAGTATCATTTGAAGCAGTTCAAAAAGACTCAGACAATAGTACTATATAAATCAAAGAAAAGCAACTATATTGATTCAAAGATGTATTGATTCATTGCTTTACTTAATATCATGAGCAAAGCGCTGAAGTTGATCATGATCAAAAGACTGAGTGACATAGTTGAGACTCATCACATGCTATCAAATGCTCAAATGAAAGTGAGATGCAAGCAATTCATGATCTCAACATTAAATCTATTAATAGATCAAGTTCACACAGTGTGAGACTGTGAAATCAAATATGTAATCTTCATGCTAAGCTTAAACGTTGTTAAAGCATTTAATTGAGTCTCATACGTCAGACTTCTGCACACGCTGAAAATGAAAAGAATGTTAAGCTACATAATTGAATGAACACGCAGCTTTCTAAAGAATCAAGAGACGTTGCTAATATTTGATGAATAAATGAGCAACATACACAAGATAAACATAAACATATTGCAAAGATTCTTCATTTCATCGATTCTCTTTCTATTCTTCAATGTAAGTTTAATTGAAAAATGCAAAGCATTGAGAATTAAAATCAAAGTGTTTAACTTTGTAAATGATATTAACATTCTAGTTTACGACAAATTCACTGAAGAAATTTGCAGAACACTGAGCAAAGCATACAATGTCTGTGCAAAATGAGCTTGCACTCATGATGCAACGTTCGTATCAGAAAAGTACAAGCTTACACATTTCACTAGAAAATTGAAGAGATTTGACATGATGACTAGCATATAAATAGAAAGCTCAGTTATCAAATCAAAATTAGACGTATGAGTTCTAAAGATGCAACTGAATATGAAACTGCAATAAGACGCGCATCTTTAACAAATAGAGATGAATCACGTCACAAGAATGCTGACACTTAGTCATTTTAAAGTCTTCATATGAGAAGTTATCTTCACAAAAGTGAGGCAAGTATACTCAGCAGTAATAAGATTAGAAATCACATTTGAAGCGTCAGTTTGACATCAGCGTGACAAGAAAGATAAACTGTTGAACAAAGAATGCAAACTAAAAACATTTCAAAATCAGACTCTGCATCATGTAGCAGAAGCATTCAAAAGAGTAAACATTGAAATTCTAAAGACAGAAATATACATGAGTTTGTTACATGTTCATTTGAACATGTTATAAGACAAGATCATGTTACACAGTTGAATTAATGATTGAACGCAAGAAATCAGACAAGCATGTGAACTAATACACACTCATTTGATGAGAGTTAATCACGTTATTTCTCGCTTATTCATCATCAAGAAAATAGTACTTCTTCTTCACAATAATTTCAACAAGCGATAGCATCACAATAACGCAGTATCACAAAGATCAATGAAATCAATGATGAGAAAAGTACAGAGAATGTGTTGCAAATGTTAACACAATCTCAGCATAAAGATTGCATCTGAGCAATAAGATAATAAAGATGCGTGATAATCTTCAGAAAGCAGAAAGCACTCTTGTAACATACATCAGAATCAAATGTATAGATCTGAACACTTATCTGCACTTTAGAAACATTTCAGACATGAATAGTTTGCGATGCAACTGCGAATGAAGTCATCAGACGACGAAGCATGTACTAATGCATTGTTCAAACTGATTGCATCTGCGATCAAGAATGCTACAAGATGCTGACTTCTTGAACTATTGAATAATCATCATCATCATGAAGAGTCTCAAAGCAGTAGTGAAAATGATGATGAAAACAAAGCTCTTGAAGCAATTTAAAGTGACTAAAACATTTGTTCTTTAACATGTAATCAATGCGAACAAATTTGATACATAGTCTCAAAACTCACTGTTTCAACTGCATGAAGCAGCTGTATAGACTGTAAGTGATTTTCTACCTCAAAGAGTTTTGTTCACTTGATATAAATAGCATAGAGTTTCTCATGAGTTAATCTAATCGATGTCACAAGAGTGTATGAATTTATTATTATTATTATTATTAGTTTATTTAATTTAAATAATCACAACGTGCATAAAACAAATTCTTGAAAAGAGCATTATAAACAAAAGAGAAAGAATTAAGAAGATGAATAAACAATGACAAATTGCATGAACAGCAGCAATGTTGATTCAAAGATGATTGTGAACATCATTGATTCATTGCAAAGAGACAGCAACATGAAGTTGAAACATTCATATAATGATGAAAAGTATGTTGTCAACATTATTAATCTTTTAACATAAACATCAACATTAAAGAAAAAGAAGAGTAAAGATTATTCATGAAAAAGTGATTTTAAAGCTGATTCAACGTCTTTGAAACAATTCAGAAGAAAGAAACAACAGAAATCAGAATGCATTCATCACGAAGAATGTACAGAAGTTGAAAACATTCATTCAACTGCTCAATAAGCAGTTATAAACATAAGAAAACATACATTTCACATCAAGAATTACATCATGAGCAGATATAGTAAGAGAAGAAGTAACAATGAGAAAGTAATGACTCAGAGATAATTTATCATCGCTTTGCAAGAAACATAAAATCATGATGAAAATAATAGAAAGAAAGAAAATAAAAAAAGTACAGAAGAAGTTTATTGAACAGATTTTGCAAAGAATCATAAACATGTTAATAGTACAATGAAATTTAATCATATCACTTTGCAAGCTTGAAAGCAAAGATATTACACTTCACACAATGAGTTCAGAAGTTTAAGCAACTCTGAAAAAGTTTCAAACATAAGTAAAAGAAATTACAGACTCAATATGTATAATGCGTTGAATCTTTGCAGTACTAGCACATAAAATGTGCATCATACTCAACATAAACAATCAAGAAATGATCATCAAAAGACTCATGAAGAATAATGTAAAATTTCATAAAGACTTGAAGATTCTAAGAATAGTTTGACTCAAGAGAATGATTGAAAGTGAGAAGATTCACTCATCACTCATTATAAAGATTGCAATCAAGATGAATGAACAATGAAATGAGTCATCTGATTTTATAGTGATTGAAGATAAAGATGAATGAAAAGTGAAGAACATATTGAACTTCAGATACTATGAATGAGACAAATAATTATAATATCATGTCAATTGAAAAAAATACAATGTTGATCTACATTGATACAACGTTGATGAAAGTGAATTCAAAGATTGCTTGAAAGTCATCAATGACTTTTATGAATGTTATTCAAACAAGTCAAGATAGAAATCAACTCAAGAAAGATTAACTGAACTGCAGTAATGAAAACATTGCTAAATGAAGAGAAGAGATAATGTTGCAAGCATGCACTTCAAGTTAGTTTAACATAAATCATGTCAGACTATCATAAACTAGTACAAAGCTGATGTTAACATGCTAGTGATTTAGTGTGTCTTCATGAGTATAAAATCTTCGACGTGTTACATCTTCTTTCTTCTTTAGCTTTGAACTTCTAGTTAGAATACACTCATATGATTCGCTTTATGCAAACTCATAACAAGTTCTTCTGATGCAAACAACTTTTGAAGCGATGATCTTGTGCACAGTGAGCGCAGTGTTTTTCATTCTTGCATGCATATGTTAAATGTTTGTATTTCTGACATTTCATGCATTATCTCATTCTGCTTTCTGTGTTGTAGTATTTCGTTATTTTTATGTTCAATTCATGTACAACTTTTAGCTGAATCAGTCTGTTTATTGTCTTCACGCAGTTTATTCACATAATTAATAATTATTAAAGAGTACTTCTTTTTGTTACTATCTTTTGTGAATCATGTTATCTCATTTATCTTCAATTCAAGATGCATAACGCTGCATGTCTTCTTCATTATTCTCATTTCTTTCTTCTTTATATTCTTCAACATGATCTTAATCTTGACGTCGTGAATCAACACTTTCGCGCACTTGTGACGCAGTACTGTCATCGTAAACATGTTTTTGATTTAGAAGTCATTCAATTTCAAAATTCTTTTGTTGTTCTCATCATTGATTCTGAAAATCATCATTTTCTTGAATCATTTGATTCTCTGTATATTCTTTCATGTCTTCAGCGTGTCGACTGTGTCTGATTCGCGTGTCAGTGCTACTTTCTTCGCTGCGCTCATCTTATGCACTCTTTTCGTCTTCTGATTCTTTTTGATTCACGTCACTATTTTCATCTCTCTGCTTGACTTGCGCTCTGACGACGTCTGCTCGATGACTTCTCTTCTCACCTTCTGCGAAATAACTGCGAGACCTCTTGCTATTTTGGCCCAGATGTCTGCTTCTTGAGCGTGCTTCCCCTCTCTATTTATTTTTTCCAGCCTATCAGCTGATTTCTTCAGCCTCTTCACCAGTGTGCTGATGTCGCTGCGCTTCGTCGTCGCGGTAGCTTCGCTGGTCCGCCGCGTCAACTTCTCTATCAGAATGAGCAATTTGCTCAATTTCGTCATTGAAACCATTCCGGACGCGTTTTTCTCCTTCGATTCATAGAGTTCGCTTATTCTTTGCCTCTTCATCGTCATATTCGCCGCGATTTGGGTTGTGCCACGTTTGGGCGTACTGAGTGCGCCCCTTCCACTCGTCGGCGTCGCGCCGACTGCGCCCACCTGACCATGACGGTCGAGATGGATCACAGGCATCATTGCCAGCGGTGTTTTCTCTCGTCTCTCTTGTTTCTTATTGATTTTATTAATTTGGTTCGTTTTTTCTCGTCTTCCCATGAGAGACAACTCGAGAGTGTAAATATTGGTTTTCAAAAAATCTTTCTTTATATGAAATGTCTATCGTTCAAAAGAAGCGTTTATTTGATTGTATTTGTATTATGAGAACGGGTTATCATATAGTGCTAAGGTAATTCAAACCATCAGTGGCCGTCGTTATAGCCTATGCATGAACAACAACAGATTAGATTGTCTTCATTAACTGATCTGGTCACTAGACGATATATACTCGAAGCCTCGGCCTGCATCTTCTTGGCTACTGCTTCTTCACTCATGAGCATCATAATTCGGAGCTATCGACTGCTTTTTCTTCCTTTTCGGTTTCCTTACCTGAACCACTTTTGCGCCAATTGGGCTGTCAACGCCAGTCCCATCTTCCGGGCCCACCCCAGATTCCGAAACCATTACTTCTTCCGGAACTCCGTCCTTCCTTCTCTTCCTTCTTTTCTTTTTAACCAGCGTGCCTTCAGGGGGAATCTCATCTGCAGCTCGGACTCGCTCAGAGGCACGCTGCATTTCCAATCGTAAGCGCTCGACCTCTTGGAGTGCTTTCGCCATCTCTGCATCATCTACCTCCTGTTCTTCGAAATCGAACTGTCCAGACACGTTTTGGTCACTCTCAAGCGAAAACCCACCGAGACCACTTGAGTCAACTTCGAGCAATGCCTTGGATGTGTCGCGTTTCCGTGTTGACGAACCACTCGCGTTGATTGCGCTTCCGCCAGTTTGAGGTATTCGATCGATGGCAGGTTCATTCAAATCGATGTTCTCGTCTGTCGTGATATGAAACTTCTTTGGATGCTTGCGCTTTGGCTTTGTAACATCCACATCCAAATATTCTGCTCCAGATCGCTTATCTCCCAGTTCTAGGTCCATGATTGGTATTGAGTCAACGTCAACGTCTGCACCGTTAGTGTTCCTAAGTATATCGTGAAAGGGAGTAGAGGTTCCGGAAGAGCGATCATAACTCGCGATGTAAAATGGGTCGTCCCTGTTCCTTCCCTGGCGCTCGATCCTCTCCTGGCGCTCGATCCTTTTCCTGGCGAGAGTTTCTGGATCAACTGTGTCACTCACACTTTGCTGGTATGATAATATGCCCGCTTCCACCGGCGGCAGCGCGTCAAATGCGGCCATGGTGCTCACCTCCTGGTTTGGACGACGATTATAGAACCATTCAAAGTCTGCAGACTCGGGTTCCGTCGAGTAGGAGCCATCAACGCCATCCAGCAATCCCAAGAGATGGTGGTTGATGGCACGGTCTAGATCCAGACTTTCTGGTTGCGGAACCTTCTCCTGCGCGTTTGGAGCTACAGGGTTCAGCACAGGGCCCAAGAAAAGGGCCGGTAATGCCTTGGTCAATAGAAGAGGCCCGTATTCATTCTCCACACCATGGCCTGTAACTGCTTGAATTGCTACACGCATGAGCTCGAGTAGCTCAACAGATCTTTCCTGGACTTCCAGGCTGGGATGCGTGGCCAATGGTTCCAGAAAATGAACGACCCTGGCCAATAGCAAAGAAACCATGGTCTTGCGCTCCAAGTTCCAAATAAGTCCGTCGTTTGAGATCGTTGATACGAGGACCTTCGGTACTGATTGAAGATATGCGGATATGACAAAAGGAGGAAACGAGTGTGTCCGTGGATGAACCAACGAGGTCAGCGTGCTAGACGCGTCAAGAAGCTCGCCAGCATATTCCCCAACAATCCATACCGCATATCGCAGAACTCCCTGACCACCCAAGGGGGCAAGGGCTGCGGAGCCTTCGTTTCCTTGAGGGACTACCAGTGAACTCGCGGCGTGGACCGCCTCAGTCCTGATTGAGCTCACCCTCACAGCCACGTTACGCAGTTCCCAACCAATAGCGCATGAGACATCGTCTTCCGCTGACTCTGGAGAATCGTGACTGGTGTTTACACGATCTTCGGATGGCCCAGTCTCAATCATCGTTCCAGCTGGGAGGAGCCTCACCAACTGCACAAGTGTTTCGACGTACCACTCGAAGTCGAGGATGTTAACATAAGTATCCTTGGAGCACATATCAAGAATGCGGCGAATAATTGAAAGTCGGTACTCAGCTGGTAGCGCTGATGCTCCACCTTGGGCTTCTTTCGAGGGTCGAAGCATCTCTTCCGGGTCTTCTCCCTCCGAATCTGCAGCTGGCTCTACCCCCAGGGCGTGTTTGCGCCCATTATCAATAGTGTTGACCGAAAAAGGCGCATTTCGTAGCTGGTTCATCAAGAGCTCGACAACAGACACAACATTGTCACTATTGACCATGCCCGCGCCGAGATCTAAGGCTTGCATGCGTATTGAGATATCTGGATCATCGATACAACTCATAATGACGTCCTGGTGTGCAGAAACGAGGTAGGAATGCGAGGTCACAATCCGGTTGAAGGCAAGGAGCGCCACATATCTTACTACCTAATTGTTAGTGGTATATACCCATACCCTTGGGCTTGACCTACAATTAGGATCGCCCTCTATCATGATCATCGCCCTAAGTTTCCCAACGCACAAAATTGCGACATCATCCCCTTCATGCACACCTTCTGTGCCGTCTAATATACCGCCTTGAATGATGCCATTGATGCATTCATATAAAAGCGACATTGCCGGTGTAGTGCGAATCAGATTTGTTAGAGGAGGCAACAACTTCTTAATCAGACGTGGTTCCAAGGGAGTTAGGGTCGCAAACTGCTAACTCGTTAATCAAATTAAAACTCATAGGCGCAGCAACACTAACTAGCTTGATGATCTTGATAGCCATCCAATTATTGCCTCCGTCGACAAGTAACTCGAAAAGCCTTGGCGCCAAGGGTAAAAAGTCTCGCGGTCGTCTCCAGCCTAGCTCGCATACTACGTTAACTATTGCGGCTGTTACACTTGAGTCCTCTTGTTCATCCATCAGAAGATCCTTAATCTTCGGCCAAGCTGGTCGCAAAGTGTCTGGATATACCAAAGCCAGTCGGTAGAGGGCGACAACAGTCTTCTTACGTATGCTTGGATTAGAGTGTGATAGCCTTGGTAGTAGATCTGACAAAAGCGATAAAGCCAGAGAAGCAGTATTAATATGCGGTAAGGTGACAAGAGGCAGAGACATTGTAGGCAGTAGAGACGAAGTTATGTCCTGAAGACCAACGTCAATTCGAGTTCCGAGACTCCCATAGAGTGCATATGTACCTTCTTGAGCAGGTTAGTTGCGAGCATCAAGACTTCTGTATCAGGTCGGAAGCTTTGTACGGCTCCTAGGTATCCCACCCTTTTTTGAAGGTACTTAGGACTTGACATGACCTCCAGCACGTGGAATGATGCCCAAGACATGTCATGACCAAACATCTCGAGGTAAATAAGCTTCAGTAACGCCGTAGCCTTCAGGTCTGTCTTTCATGAGTTCCTTCCCTACGAATGATGCATCAGGATACCACACACCCATGTCGGACCCTTTGATCTCGTTCCGGCATTCTCGAAGGCTGTGCTGAATATACTCCCTCTCATTACCTTTATGGTTCCGTAGACCCCTGATGAAATCGTAAAGCGATTTTTCGAACCTACATGTGATTTAGCAATATTTATAAGTAAGATTTTATGCACTAACATTGCGCAAACACGTGTAATTCAAGGGTTACTGGTAGAGTAGCATCAGACAGAGCTTTCACCAGCAGTACCCATGCTATAGTACCTCGAGGTGGTATCGACCGAAGTTCATAACACGAAATTAGAGCCTTTCTCTGTCATTTATAACGCTATTGTGGCCTGAGGTCTTTGCAGATGAGCAACGAAAGGTCGAGTGTGAAGACTATTGCGAGTGAAGATCCTTAAGTGAATTGCAGAGTTCATCTTCATATCATATCTTAGAACAACGAAGTACCAAAGCCGTAGATAAGGTAATGATTCATATCAATATTGGTGGTTTGAATGTGCATTACGAAATACTGTGGTACATACCTACGAGAAGGTCGTCATTTCCGATGGAAATTGCCTTTACGCTTAAATAGCATGTATGGAAAAGTATTTACTGTGATGTATTGTTCAGTACGATCATTTGCAGTGAATTTGAGATTGCTGCGATGAATCATGAGATTGATTCTGAACATAAGTTTGTTTCTATCACATCTTTCAAATGTAACTTTTACAACAACTCTTTTGATAAGTTCTTACAGATCTATCTGTACAGACATGTAATGATATCTCTGTACAGATCTTCACTTCTATGTATCACTATGTACTGATGTTCATCTGAGCTTGCAACTTTGTGCAAGTGTTTATCTTTCTTTTCTATAACTGTACTGAATTGTACAGTTCTTACGTGAAAGCTTCAAGACAGTTAACAGTAATTGCAAAGCTTTGAAATTTTCTACAGCTTTGAAATTTTCAAAGATTTTCTTGACTTTTAAATTTTAGAAGACTTTGTAAAGATGTATAAAAATGTACTGATCTATTCAAATCAATTGCTAACTTAATGAAGTTTTATCACTTCTTTCATTCTCTTCAAGTCTTTATACATCTGATTAAACAAATAGTTTATCTGTATTGATTCTGTGCTGTTCTGTGCTGTATCACACAGACAGTTACATGTCTTTTCAACTTTTAAAATTGATCTGTATCAAGATGTACACAGCTTTACTAATCAATATGAGTTTTCTAGAACTTTCTACAACTGAACAAATTCTTTTATAATCATACTCTAACATTACAAATTTATACAACTGTGCAATGATTCTCAATGATGATTTCAAGATAAAAATACTTTCTGAAACTGATGCAGACTTGTACAAACTTGTTGAACATGTTGATACAACAACTGAATCGCTTAATATGAAAGAGAAACATGAGATATTAATATTGACAGAAAAGCGTTGTCAAGAATCTGTTTATTCTTGTAAGATCATGCACGTAGCTGCACAGCTCTTTTTACACAATATTGAGCTTCGTCATAACTGAGTCAGCAAAGAAATGAAATTCTTTGTATGTACAAATTTATATGAGTATGCGCTGAATATTGTTAATCTGTACAGAACTTTAAGCGTGAATACATAATACAGAGAATCAATTTACAAAGTTGCATAAAACTGTTTCATAAAGACTCAGATGTATGCAGAATCTGCAAAAATGACTTAAGCATGTTTTGAAGCTGTAGATTCTTTGCAAAGCTTTTTGAAGAAATGTGTGCAATCTGTTTGATTTCAGAAGAAGAAATAAATCAATGCAGTTTAATGTTGAGTATATACAACTTTTGTACAGATAAGTTTAATAATATGCTGATCTGTACAGATCAAATCAAAGTTGAACATAAATGTATCTTAAAACTCATCAAGAATAAAGACAAGAAAGTAGTACATGCAGAATTCAAACTCAACAGTAAGAACTCATATCAATAGTGAAAAGACTAATTTATACAGCTTTCATGAAGAAGCACAAAGCTTCAGAAATTGACTTGATAGATAAATTCAACACAATTTTCAATCTATTCAGATAACTTTTTGATATATTCAATACTTTTGCAAATTAAGCAAAGATTATTGCATTAGCTTTTTGATTCATGAAATCTTTGTTTGCAAATCTTGAAGAGAAGTATCACATTTATGAAGAGAAGTAAAAGTCTGTGCAAATGATAATGTTTAAATGCAAGATAGTGTGATGAATTTTAATTCAATACAGATTTGTGACAGAACATGTTGTTGCTGTGTGCAGCAATAGCTAGTCAGTAAAGATCTGTAGTTAGTCAAAAAGCTTAATGCAAAGATCATACAGATTTGTAATTACTTATGCTGTGATGTAATGTCATTAATGCTAAGCTGTAAAAAGATGAATTCAACGTAACAATGATTTAATACATTATACAGAAATGAAAACTATAGTTTAATCATACTTATAATAACAAAATCTTTGAATAAATTACATTATCAATACATTGATTCTTAAAGAGATGAAACAGAATCAATAATCTTTATACATTTATGATTTTAAACAGTGCAACATATAATTGTTCATGACTGAAACAAAATAAAGAAAGATTTATGTTTACAATCAACAGTGATTGCTCTTATGACTTGTTAATGATTATTGCAAAGCAAAGATGAATAGAAAACTGCTTGCATGATAAAACTCATGAATAATCATTTTTCTTACTGATTAACTTAATTCTTGAAATCAATCATATGTCTTCATTAAACTCATTCTTCAAGATGCAATCTTCAATACAGTCTTGATGCAGATGTGTAATAATCAATCAACTGTCATTACACATTTTCTCATGTAAATGCAGATTACGTAGTAACATAATTGAAGTTTCTATCTTGAGATACATCTGCAATAAGAAAAATTCAGAGAATTCAAGAGTCTGCAAATACTTCGTACTGATATTCTCAGTCTTTTTAACATCATTGTTTTCAATTATATCAATCAACGTGAACAATTATGCAGATTTAAAAAAGTCGTTTCTGATTTATTGATTCAACAAATTAATGAAGTTGTTGTAAGAATACAGTATAGCTTTGTCTTTGAAGAAATTTGAAGATGTATGAGCTTGTGCAAGATTATGCAAAGAATATACATGATTAATAAATGATCGCAATGTTTTATAATGATTGATGATCATGAATGATAAAGATCTGACATCATATAAATCAAAATCATATGACATACAATCAATTCACTCAACAAATTGCTGATTATTCAGACTTGATTGAATTTGCATGTTTCAATGCAGTTTCAACATAGTTAAATAATTTCAGATTCAAAAGTTGCAAATGCTGATATTGATTTGCATTGATTGATTTTCTCATGAAATCACAAGAGTGATTTATGCAAAGTTTTCATCAAGAATTGCAGATATTTCATCAAATACATTGCTGAACTGCAGAATGTCACATAAAGATGCATTAATGATCATGAAGTTGTGCTTGTGCTGCATAAAAACCTCATTTCATATAATCAAAATCATGCATTTCAGTAAATTGATAAGCTTTGAGCATGCAGTGATAAAATAGATGAATGTATCATGATAAATGATGAAAATCTTGAAACGAGAATATGATGTTCTTTCATTGAGCAGTAACTGAGCTGCAATACTTGTAAAGATCATGCACAGAATGATCTTTGTTTGCGCTTGAAAGTGATGACATAAACATTCATATAGAAACATCTTTTCAATGTTTGCAGAATCATGAATGAAAAAATGTGCAGTCTTGAGTGAATCTGTAATGACTGAAATGATATTGTTAAAAACTTAACATTGTTTCTTATTTAATTGAATAATCTTTGCATTTTATAATCTGATCTATTCAATCTGATTATACTCAAGCTTTGTGAAAATCAGAAAAGAAACAATATTATCAAATCAATTCAAGATCGATGCAGATAGACTGAAATTTGCAAAAGTTTTATCATGTTGTTGCAGCATCTTTGCAATCAAATATAACTTATAATCGAGATGTAAATTCTTGAAATCAATTAATATGAAAGAAAATTCATGCATACAATGAGATAAATCATTGCAAAGATCGACATGAAATCTGTTTCATAATGCACATGAATTTGCAAGATCATTGTGCATCAGAGCAATCATGAACAGACTTCATAAAAATGAACTTGTAAAGAAATATACAACTTCAATGAAATAACTAACTCACTCGTCATCATCTTCAAGCAGACGCAAAGCAGTACAGACGAAGCAATAAGTAAAATGCAGTACTTCGTCAACAATGCATATATCATCAAAGCTTTGAGCATCTCATACAGTCATTAAAAGAAGTTGTAAATAATGTTTTTCTCTCTGCATCGAGATGAAATGATACATATGATCAATTGTCATATCTCATTGTCTCAACGTTCAGCGTCGTTGTTCTCTTTTTGACTGATAGATGTAATGAGTTGAAAACTCTTGATACAGAAGTGCACATTCATTCAAATGTTATTGATTATATTAAAATCACATGACAAGCATTGTTTTGATCTCATTCAAAATGATTTGTATTTATTTCGCTGTTGCATTTTTCAAAAAGTATATTAATTGCTCATCAGAAAGATGCATGATCAAACGTGTGATGAGAGAATTCTCAATATGACTATGAAACTTAAACAGATTTCACGCAGTCTGATTTGAAGAAATATAATGATCATTCAAGTAATGCATGATCTCATTCAAGTTGTTCTTTAACTTTATGATTGTTTAATCTTCTTCTTTATACATGTATTTGTGAACATACTTAATGATCTGTATAAACTTGCAGATTTCAACATTAATATGCACACTATACTTATGAGTCAGATAAGAACTGTATGACATCACTCATGCATTATTCAAATGAACATCTCTATCATTTACATGTTTCATTCAGATACAATCATTCTGACATCTTTTGTACAAAGAATAGTCATCGAGCTGAATCATGATTTCAATTTAATACAACTTTGAAAACTTCTTTTCACAGATTCATTCAAAATCTTTCAAATTATCTTTCATGCATGACGCAGAAGAATTTCAAACATCACAAGAATCATGCATCAATTGACTTTTAACAATGTGTCATAAAGATTCATTCAGATCAATTATTAAGATTCAAAAGCTTTGCACAGATCAGTTTATTTACACAAGCTCATTCAAGAAAGTTATTCTTTCAATGCAGAAACAGTAAGATATGTATATGAGATAAATTGTGTTTCTGATACTTAATAGTTCATACAATGTCAAGATATTAATTGTACTGAGTTTTAAGATTCTGCAATAAAGTCTTTATCTTCTCATGAAAGATTTGCATGACTATATTTGATTGATTCTTAACTCTTTGATTCAACTCAAGTGCAGCTATAATTTCAGATCAGTGCAAGTTTGCAATACACGTTACAAACATGATAAACTTTTCAAAATGATGAGCAATGATCATGAAATTCTGATAAAGCTGCTGCATTCATTTGTCTTCTTTAGTGTAGCTTAATGACAAAATCATTCAATAATTTATAAGCTTTAAGTCATCATCTTCTCAAGTAATTGCATCTGTGAGATGTTGAGATCATGTTTAGAAACTAATCAGAGTGCATGCGTGACTAGAATGTTTGATTTATAAAGATAGTTATAACTAAGACTTTAAGAATACAGAAGAAAGAAGATACAAAAGACAAGAAGAATACACTCTATATAGTAGTTACTCAGATCGACGCTAGTCTTAAAGAGAACATGTTGAAACATAAGAAAAATGTTGATTCAAAAGATGTTTGCAACACAAAGAAATGTGTTTGTTATAGAAATCTGTTGATCATTCGTAACACAAAGAAGTGTGTTTATCTAAAAGATAATAAAAGTTGATTAGAAGATGCTAGAAAAGAAAAAAGATGCTGAGTTATATTTAAGTCAAATTTGAGTCAGATCTAGATCAGATCTTGACTAAATCATTGACTAGCTCTAATTAATACACAGTGAACTCACTAATGTTTACTGTGAATTGATTAGAATTTGACCTTTGACACATTTGTAACATTACTTCTCTCTTTGAAAATTCATGTTTGCATGAATAGAATAAATGAAACGCAAAAATTTTCACTGTTTTTCAATTTAGTATGACTTGTCTGAATAAAGCTTATGAAATTCAACTAGAACTTCTTTCAAGCTTTTGAATTCTTCTTTATCAACATATTATTATTCATTGTTTCAATCTAGTCTCATTCATTTGACCTTGTATTGTATTTGATCTTGATAGTGTTTAAAGTTCAAAATGTCATCTATCTTTCAATGCTTATTGTCTTTGATAGTGAGAGATTTAGAAGATTTCAAATGTTGTTCTAATAATGAGTCTTTGAAATAAGAACATAATAGCTTCAAGTTGAACATTGAATGCAGCTGCTTCATGCTTATTAATAAACGAAGATGATAGAAGATTTCAACTTTGACAGTGATTTGATAGAATTCTAGCTGTTTGTCTTTCAAATCTTTACATGATTTAGTTGTCTTTATGTTTTTAGAGAATAATCATACTCAGTCATTTACTTCATAAATGACATTTCATCTATGTTTATTTACCTGAGCTTCAGTGATCTGCTTAGTCTTTTTCAATTGCTGACAATCAAAGATAAGAAGCTCTTTCATTTGAATGATAATATCATCTGCTTTTCTAGCTTCAAGATGTTCACAAGTTGTTTCGTAATCAGTTGTATCTGAATCAAAACTCATTCGTAAGTGAAAACTCTTATTAAAGTAGAAGAAAGTCATTGAGATGATTGAGAAAATATTGAAATTCTCGCTGAATTTCATCATGAAAAGTCATTTCGCTCAGTCGTTCTGCATGTAGTTACAGTAGATTCTTAATTCGCGTTCAACATCTTGATTAACTCATTTCAATTGATCATTGATCTCAGAATGATAAACTGTTGATAAACTAGCTGTGATTCTTAGTCACTTACAAAGACTTTGTCACATTGTTGATATGAATTGAAAGTCTCTGTTCAAAACAATAGAACTAAATAGATCATGAAGTTGATAAACGTTTCATAGCATGATTCAAATCATTTCTTCAACTGAGATGTCATCGTCTTTTCAATGACAGAAGACATAGTGACGTTTCTTGATGAGATAACATATGATTATGCAAATGACGTTGTAATTTTCTGACAGAGATAGCTCAGTGATGAAGTTCATTACTATATCTTTTCAGCGTTTCTGTGAAATCAAGAGAGAATGATGAAGTTCATTGATGTTATTTCTAAATGTCTTGCTTTGTTAACAGACATGACAGTTTTGAATGTACTTTCTAATCATTGCTTAATGTTCTGATCAATAGTAAAAGCGCTGAACTAGATTAACAGTTCTTTTATTGTCAAGATGAAAGATGAATGACTGATCATGAATTTTCTGCAGCAATTTCATATGCATATTCTCAGAGACTCACAGTAAGTCTTTTCTGAATAGAACGTCGTCAATGATCTTGCAGTGCTTCAATTCAATGCTATGTAGCTTGAGCTTGTTTTCGCTTATAGCTTGTTTATACTCATTGCAAAGCTCATTTGTCTTATTGACATCTTTTACTCACTGATAGAGATCAACTTCAGATTCAATAGCTAGAATATTTATTCTATCAAGTGTCAGAATAATTTAATAGTGATCTTCAGTACGCTGAGTTGATTCAAAGATGTCAATCAGAAACATTCTGATTAAAGCATTGATTTTAGTGTTTATTTTGTCTGATCGAAATATAATCTGAAAGTTGAACTCAAATAAAATGTCTAGATAATTGACTTAACATTGAGTTAACTGTTTATTTTTCATGAAGATCTTCAAAGTCTAATGATCAATGAATATCTGAATGAGTAGTTCAATGCATTCAAGCTTGAGTCTTCAATGTTCAAAACATTAAATAATGACTAGTAATTTCTTGTTATAGATATGATAATTGCATTCAGCAAAGATCATGCTCTTGCTGTAGAAAGTTACTGAGTGAAGAACTTTCTCATCATCATACTGTGATAGAATTTCATCTTTGACGTAGTCAGATGCATTGATTTTTAGAATAGTCTGTCGTTTTGAATCAAAATGTTGTAGAATTGAGATTGAGCTGACTTGTTTCTTTAGATCATCAAAAGCTTGAACATAGACTTCATTTCAAACAAAAGATTTATCTTTTCTAGTCAGCTGAGTGAACAATTTAACTAGCTTCGAGAAGTTCTTAATGAAATGATGATAGAAGTTAATGAATTTCACGAAGCTTTGAACTTCTTTTAGATTGATCAACGTAGTTCAGTTGACTATGACTTTCACTTTGATAAAGTTCATACGAAGATCTTGTTCTGAAACTATGACTTTTAAGAAGATAGTTTCTTCTTAAACTAATTGTCAAGTTGAGTTTTGATATCAATCTTCTGACTCAATTTAAATACTCAATTTCAACATTCTGACTCAATCTGATATTGATTTCAAGTCAATACTCGATTTGAGTTTTCGATTCAACTTATCAAGAAATCGAAAATGACATCAAATGTTAAGATTTACTATTTTTGAATCTATTACATCATTATATTTGAAAAACTTACGTGAAATAAATGAATTTATTTCTTTTCTCATTGTTTGCATTATCTTGTTGCATTATCAATAAAATATATTGCAAGATGTCTGATTCTGATAAGGCATATGAATTATCAAGATCTTTGATCGAGAAAGAATCTAATTTCTCGATTGTTCATTCATCTACTTTCAGTAGTCTTCATTCTAATGAATTCGTAAGTTAAGATTCATGAAACATTAATCAGAATTTCATCGAAAAGAAATGAACTTTTCAAGAAGTAATGAATAGAATTTATCGCAATACTTCTCTTTTAATATTAAGAAAGAATAATCAGTATGTTGAGTAAAGTGCTGATATCAATGCTCAATTTCAACAATGATGACTACAGATGTCTGTTGACGAAAGTGTCATCAACAAGACTCAAAGAAAGATAGATAATTCACTTTGAGTTAAGAAGATCAAAGTAAATAAACAATTCAACATCTGAAACAAGTTTATTCAAATGATCTTGACGTTGAAAGAATATTCTAAGATTTCATGCAAGAATTGTCTTAAAATTCTAGATCATTCTATGACTATTGATGAATTTAGTACGTTCAATATGATCAAGCATCTTAAGTCAAATGCTTGTCAGAAACGAAAATGACTCAACTCTCTTTCACAGTTTGAGATATCTTTCAATCATGTAAGTTCAATATGATAATGCAAATAAATAATGCAAAGTTGACGTATTTATAAAAGAAAAGTTATATCAACTTATCATCTTAATTCAATCAACAAAATTGAAAAAAGATATTGTATCAAATCTTCGTTGCACTGAATTTGTCTTTTCAAATCATTGAAAATGAGCATTTTTGACAGTTACTACAAATGCTTCGTTCAGAGATTACTTTCGTTCATTGCACTAAATTATTAAGCATGATTTTCTCAAAATATGATGAAATTCATGCAAAGATAAAGCAAGACTTAAAAGAGTCACGACAGATTTTTATTGCATTGAATGCATGATCTAGTTCTCAAAAAGTCGCTTATCTGAGAGTTTTGATATATTGAATAAATGTTACATTTCAATATCATGAACATTTCATTGAATTTACGTCTCTTCAAGTTGAGCATACTGATTGTCATTTAATGCAAGAGCTGTTCAAGATTTTGAATACATACAACATTAAGAACAAGCTTTTTGATGTTATTATTAATAATGCAAGCAATAATGACACTTTAAAGAAGAAGCTTGAAAGAGCGCTCAGTCAACGTAACATTTCATGAAATAGAGCACAAAACTCAATATCTTGTATGACTCATATCATCAATCTAGTGACTCAAGAGTTTATCAAAGCTATTGAATCAGAAACTTTGAATGACAATTTCGCTGTGTCATTAAACAATAATTAAGTTAAGAATGTAATCACAAGTAATGATTTTTGCACTGTTATCAAGAAGATATTTATCAAGTTGATAATGCAAAAAAATAATGCATTTACTAATCAGTGAAACAGATTTGCGCTCTTACTATTGTCATCAACAGTTCTTCTCAATGAAAGTGTTAAAGGTCGATCTAGAGCGAGTCATAGAAGTGTCATTTAACTAATAGATAAATGCTAAGAAAGAAAAGTATCTACAGAAAAGAACTCGATTCTTATATGTGTGTTTCTCAGCTCTGTGCTAGGCTCGATTAGAATGAAACCAGGCGAAGACTAGGCGAAGAATAAACGAAGGCTAGAATCGTAACATTACTTCTCTCTCTTGACTATTCATGTTCGCATGAATGTTGTTTTCTAGTGCGCTTTTCTTGAATATCTGGTATGAAATTCATCAACCATCTCTTGAGCGTTCATAAACTCGTTGTCGTCAGCGTTATATCAGTTGAGATCGTTGTCATAGCTCTTTTATTTGACTCGATATTGAAGTCGTCTTCTATAGCGTCGAAAGTTCAGTATATCATCGATTTTTCATTCGTCTTCATCGTTTATCACTATTGACCTCGAAGATTCATTCTTTTGATCAGACAGAGAGTCATCAACGACAGAACGAAGAAGCTCTGAATGAAATACGTCATGTATACGCATAGTCTCTGATAGTTTCAACTTATAAAATGAGTCAACAGACTCAGTGATCTGAAATGAGTCGAGCATCTTGTCATTCAATTTTTTGAAAGATCTCGCTGTAATGATGTTTCGTTCGTTCAGAAACATCTTTGATTTGATCTCGTAATTGATCTTCTTTCTATGCTTATTAGCTTGATTTATCATTTGTTCTCGTGTTTTGATCAGAGCTTCACGAGCGAAGATCAATGTCTTGTTCATTTGTTCAGATATATTCTTGACTCGATCGATCTGCAAGTGTTCGCGAATGCTTTCATACTTGATGATGTCAGGGTCGAAGCTCATACGAGGGTGAAAGCTCTTGTTCATGAAGAAGAGAGTCAAGAAGATGACTGAAGACAAGATGTTATTGTTGACAAACTCGATCATGAATAGTCACTTGAATCAGTCGTTCTGCATGTATGAACAGAAGAAACGAAGGTATCGCTCGACATTCTGATTGACTCGTTCGCTTTGACCGTTGATTCGAGAGTGATAGGCGATGAACAATCAAAGAGAAATGCTCAGCCGTTTGCAAAGAAACTTTCAAAGAATGAAGGTGAACTGAGAATCTTGATCGAATACAATGAAGCTGAGTAGATCGTGAGTTTGATATACTCATTGAAGCAACATTTCAGCTGTCTTTTCGACTGTGATACCTTCATCATCAGTGATGCAAGAAATATAATGCCTTTCTTTCAACAATCTGCAGATGACAGTCAGAATAGCGTTATAGTCGTATGAATCAGGTAGGTCGATAATGAAGTTCATGACTATGTTCTGCCATCGCTGTTCAGATATAGATAGAGGTTGAAGCAAGTCGTTTGATTTATTTCTTGATGTCTTTGAACGTTGACATATGTAGCAGTTTCGAATATATCGATCTATCGTTTTTCGCATAGAAGATCAATAGTAATTTCGCTTTATTATCTTCACTGTT
>JAABUW010001911.1_pt1 | contig 32956 bp, 22 predicted proteins | sample 5560081 | NCBI WGS metagenome assembly JAABUW01 (sample SAMN10711882, study PRJNA513363) | rock metagenome | isolation source: Antarctica rocks | place: Antarctica: Victoria Land, Knobhead sud | reverse complement strand
CCAGATGAAAGTCCTCTATTCCCAATGGCCGGCAGATCTCCTCTCGCACATAATCATTAAATCCGCTCTTCTTCGGATCTGTTTTGCGTACCACTTCGCCTAATATCCAACCCCATACCAGCACGTGGTAGGCGTTGCAGGTGCCTGGTGAAAAGGGTCTGTAGTTCGCTATCTGCTCGACCATCCAATCCCAATCCGCCATCAGCTCTGGCGTCACACCGGTCGGCATTCGAGGGATTCCTGCTCGGTGGCTGAGACATTGCTCGATGGTAATATCCTGCTTTCCATTTGCCGCGAACCCCGGCCAATACTTGCTGACGGGAGCGCTAAGTTCCAGAAGACCTCGCTCAGCTTGCATATGGATGGCCAGGGCCGTGACTCCTTTCGTGACTGAGAAGACTGGCCAGAGTGTAGAAGTCTGTGCCGACACTTTGCTTTCCAAGTCGGCGGAGCCTGCCGCCGCGTTGACGATAAGCTTCCCTTTGTAGTACGCCGCAACGGCAACGCCTATTTCCCCGAGTTGAGTCGAACGAGCCAATGCCGTGCGGATACGTGGATCGTCCGAGAAATCCTGGGAAGTCGCCATAGCTGTTGCACAGGTGGTTTGCGTGTGACTTTGAAGACACTCGTATCGCCCGAGTTCCGAATTCGCCAGCGGACCTCATCGTCTGTCGAGACAAGTGGTGAGTTAGCATTGTTGACATCAGTTCACAACTGCTCCTTGGACTGTGATCCAGTCAAAGCAGAAAACCGAACAAGCAGCCCACGGTAGTAATCTCGAAAGCCGTACTCGTTTCCATCTTTGGGAGAAATCGGAACCCGCCCACACAAAACCATGGCTGTGATTCTTCACCTTCACGTCTCCCGCAAGCCAGGTTTGTCTTTCAACGACTTTCGAGAACATCACGAAAACACCCACATACCTCTGATGAAGACGATGTCGGGCGCGCTATTCCCGCTGTCGCACATACGCCGGTACATTGTCCGTTCGCCAGACAAAGAGGCTCCCATCCATCTGGTCTCCGGGTCACCCGAGGCGTTCAGCTACGATGCCATCGCAGAGCTTACATACAAAGACGTGCAGCACTTTCAAGCGCACTCGGCATGGTTGCAGGATGTGGAAACCCGTGGTGTCGTCGGAGAAGACTGTGCAGAGTTCATGGACGTCGCTGGTGCGGGGATGTGTTGTGGTATAGTGGATAATAGCCATATGTATATGGTGTGGTAATAAGTGAATACAGGTGCTGTATGTAGTCACTATATATAATATAGTGACTACGTCATCTCTAGCTCCTTTAGAGGCTCGTCGTCGTCGTTAGGTAAATGTTCTTCTTCCTTAAATTAGCTACTAATAACACTACTTAATTACTAGTACTTTATATACTTAATTTACTCAATTGTCTTAGTAGATAAGCTAGCTCTCGTCTAGGGAATAAGACGCCTTATACTACTAAATATTCGCTTGTCCTTAGTACTTATTACTTAGTAAGAGAGTACGTCTATCGCTATCTTAGATAGCTATAGATATAACCTTATCTACGTATCTTATTACTACTAATCTAGAGGTAGTATTACTAGGTTATCTTACGGTATAGTAATAAAGCGCTCGAATTTATCGTTACTATTACCTCTATAGCTACGTCGTTATTTAGTAGTAATATTAGCTTAGTAACGCTCGAAGAAGGTTATATTAGTAGTATCTTATTTAATAATTACTTCCTCCTTCTTATATTATAGCTACATAGTCCTTATACGTTTAATACTAGAGGTTATCTACGTTCTTAACTAAGCTATAGTAATATAGCTCTTCTAGAGGTTTAGATAGAGTAGTATTACTACTATATAGATACCGGTTTAATCGATAATACTATAGTACTTATCGAAGGTAAAGGAATACGTTATAACTACTTAATAGCGCGCTAGATTATTGTTTAAACGCTTTAATTTAACCTTCTCCTTAGTAAAGAACTTACTAAGAAAGTCTATATAATACTAGAGCTTATCGATAGTAATATAGCCTCCTTAATAGCGTATAGTAGCCTCTTTAAAGGGCTAAAGGAAGGTAATAGTTATTTAAACGAGCGTCTAGTCGGCTATAGTAAGCTCGTATTTATAAAGTAAGGGCCTTACTACTATAAAAGAGGTATACGTTACTCTTAATTCGAACGCGCTTTCGAAGACGTTAAGCTAGCTATTCTACCTTATATCGTTTAGCCGCCTTAATAACTTACTAGCCTCTATCCGGAAGGCGTTAAAGAGTCTATTACTACGTCGTTAAGTAACTATAAACTATAGAATCTTCTATAGTACATTTAATCTATCTACCTTTATCTTCTACTTCTAACTACTTAATAAGGTAACTCTTAGCCGTACGAAGCTCGTCGATATATTTAAGTACTACGTTAACTACGTTACCGTTTTTAGTAAAGAGGAAAGACTATACTATAAGGTTAATAATATAGTATAAATAGCGTAGCTAACGCTATAAAGGTATCTATCCTTTAATAAGGTAGCCGAGCTTACTATAGAGCGTATCGTTAGCTATAGTATTATCCGTAGTAATATATCTAAGGTTATCCTTTACTCTATAGTCCTTAAGTACCTTAATTATTACTTTTACTACCTTACTACTAGCGTATCCGTTTAGTAATTCCGGTAGTACTAATAGAGCCTTATAGAGCCTTCCTTCGTTACTTACGAAGTAAGTAGTAATAGACTAGAGCTCTTTATAGTTTAGTAATAACTACGTATCGGTTATAAGGTAAATAAGACTATAAGAAGATTATAGTACCTACTAGAGCTCGAGCTAACGGCGGTAGAAGGTAGTAGTAATACGGTTAGTAGTAGTTTAATAGCTTTACTATATAATCTTATTAGCTTAGTTATTAATAGCGTAGACGAGCGTATAAAGTTCTAGCTACTTAACGGTACGAAGTAGAAGGTCGTAGTATATAATAAGTCGTAAAAGTACCTATTTAATAGTAGCTAGATTAGCTATAAGACGTAGGTATTCCTTAACGTCCTACGCCTATTAACTATTCGTAATAGACTACTACTTACTAACAATAGAGTATAGATCTTACTAAATTAGATAGTTTAGTAGTATAGCCGGTAAATAAAGGTCTATCTAGTAGAGTAACTTTAGATAGTTCTTTACTACTACTATCGATAGTACCTTATATTACTCGTAACTAGTAAACCTATAGTACTAAGTCTTCCTCCTTAAGTAGCCTAATACCTCTCGTATAGCCTCCGTACTAGATAGAGCCTTTTATACGTATTTCTATACGTCGTCCTTCTTTTTCCGCTTCTTAAGAGGCCGCTAGCCGGAGGGTAAGTCTCGTCGTCGTTAGACGCGTTTAATAATATAGATACGTGTAATATCGAGTCGTTAAGGTTAATAGGTAGTCTAATATTAATATTAATAGTATTAGACAATATAGTATAGTATAATAGACGCGTTATTAAAGATAGTATTCTTATTAAAAGAGGTAGATATAAAGATAAAGTAGAGATCTAATCTTATCTTATTAGCCGAGGTTTTGCTAGCTAATTAGAGGCCTCTAAATTTACTACTCCCTCTATAATTCTATAGCTACGACATAGAATTAGAGCCTTATACTACTAAAAACTACTAAACTATATAGCTACTATACATACGAACATATAGTATATAGCTAATCTATATATATATAGTATGTAAGCTCGGATGCGCTACATATGTAGCCTATACACTACAAACCACCATAAAGAATCCCCGCACTAGACGTCGCCAAGACCGCAGCGATATTGCTACAAGATGAGGACGTTGTAGAGAGCGGGCGTGAGCGCGAGTTCGAGCGCGAATGATGATCACGATGAGATATGGGTGTAACCAGAAGGAGCGGCGGTCTATGAGTTGACCAGGACAATGACTTCATAATCAGCCTTCGTGGCACTTGGCAGCCCAGTAGCATTGTTGTTAGAACTTGAATCCTAGGCATGCTGTTGGTCCGGTAGCTTCGTGTGCATTGCGTTGCCTGCCACGCCGTTCTGCCTGAAGCTAACGCCAACCGTGACCTGCCATAAGATCTTCGAGGTGGACTCTCGATATAGATTAGCTCAATGTCCGCTATGTCGGTAGGCCTGACGTAAGCGAGCAGGTTGCTATCGATGGCCGCCTTCGGTGCGACTAGCGGTGTCTGGTAGGTTGCCTGTACATTAAAAGCTCACCTGACTCTAGACTCTGCTTCGAGCGTTCCAAAAAGCACAGCATGGCCGCACTTCAGGCTCCATCGTTGCAACAGCTCTCCGAGGCCATCGAGGGCAGAATAGTGCTCATTACGGAAGGAGCTTCGGGTATCGGCTTCGCAACGGCGAAAGTCGTTGCTGCAGCGGGTGGCAAGGTTGTGATCGCGGACAGACGAGACGATGAAACACTGCGTGCTGCAGCGGCGGAGATCGGTCATAGCTGCACGTTCCACGCATGCGATGTCTTCTCCTGGACGCAGCAGGTAGTTTGACGCGGTTTCCCAAGAGCATGGGGGCATCGACATCGCTTTCCTCAACGCTAGAGTTTGGAGTTCATCTCGAGATGAAGACGGTGGCAGGGGGTCTTGAAGCCGAAGCGGCGAAGAAACGGGTCGCGTGCGACTTCCTCGCCGACGAACGAGAGCCTGGTAGCGGTGTCCTTAAGGCGCCATCTCCAGTCACCTTCGAGGTCAACCTCCTAGGCGTCGTCTACGGGCTGAAACTCGCTGTCCACCACATGAAGTAGCGACCTCGCGGCGGCCGGATCATTGCGACGGTATCGGCTAACGCCTACATGGCCATACCATCGTCGGGCATCTACGACGCGTCTAAGCACGCGGGCCTAGGTCTAGTCCGAAGTACGGCGCAGCGAGAAGATGTGCAGGCGGCCGGAATCTCGATCAGTTGCGCTAGCCTCACGAAGACTCCCATGACGGCAATCGTGGCTCAAGAGCGATTGGCAGGGATCAAGAGCAGCGAACCCGCCGACGTGGCCCAGGCGGCTGCTTGGATTGCGGCCAACACGCAAGCCGAGGTGAATGGTACGACGGTAGTGGTCAAGGGTCAGGAGATGTTTGAAGTGGAGGCGTCATACCGAAAATGGATGCTGCCGCTGTTCGCCGAGTAATAGGGAGTAGACTAGGCTTTTTTTATGATAAGTAGTATAAAATGCAAGAGCGATAGCAGTAATAGATACACGTAGTCTAGCCTCTACTCGGTCCTATCGTAGGCTATAGCGATATAAACCGATAAAACTATATTATTAGCTAGGAGCTATATAGATCTTTCGCTAGTACTATAGAGTATATAGCTAAGATCTTAGCGCGTACTAAACTTCTAGGCTCTAGAACTTTTATCTTCTATAGATTTCATTATCTATAATTTACGTTATTATAATATAGAGTAGTTATAGTATAATAGCGTTTTAATATAATAGAGTCATAATATAATATACTCGTAAATATATAAACTTATAAATAAGTAGACTTAAGGATAGCTAGATTTAAGAATAGTTAGACTTAAAAATAATTAGACTCTTAAATAAGTAGGCTTATAAGTTAATAGATTATATAGTTAATAGATTATATAGTTTATAGGAATTAAAGTTAATAGAAGTTAAAGTTAATATAGATTAAAGTTAATAGAAGTAAGTAAATATATACTAATCTTATAGGGCTCCTAAATTAAGTAGCTTATAGATAGAGGATTCTACTTATTAATAGATATACTAGTTAATAGATATACTAGTTAATAGACTTATATAGTTATGACAGTTACTAGAGTCGTACTATAGACTAGCTATACGCCGGCGTAGGTACTATAGGTAGGGAGATCTGAATTTGAGTTTTGTCGGTTTTTGTCGCTACAGCCCACCATAGGTACGCTCGGCAAACCCCACAGAACCCCGGAATGGTGTCGGTCCACCGTAAAGTATAACGCCAAGTAACCTACCTTGCCCCAACATTCGTCTGTCCCGTTTGTTGCTGCTGCAAATGTCGACAGCCCGTAGCAGATTTTCGACTGGCGGCGATGAGGCGTCAGCAGAGGATGTTCGCAAGGCCAGGAAGCGCGCCACAGATCGAACGGGACCACCGACAGAGGCGGAAAGCCTGCGTGAAGCAGCTCGAGGGTGCTCTCCAAACAATGACCGAGCAGCACACGACAGAGGAACGAGTTCAGGCTCTGCTGGCTGAAAATGCCAAGCTCCGCGAGGACAAGCAAAGGATATATGCGAAGCTGCAGCAAATTCGGGCCATCGCAGACGATACAAGACCTGCTACTGACGCATTACGAAGCGAGGGCTCATCGAGTCCTGATAATCATGGGCCTGTAGACGGCGACAAAGATGCTCATGGGTTTGATCAGACATTTGATGAGCTAGTAGATGCGCAGCCTTCGGCTTTGATGGGCGAAGCAACGGTTTTCGAACAGCTTGCGGGCTCGGGGCTTGAGTCGGACCAACATGTTTCTGGCTCCCAAGATCCCGAGTTCACGTTCAGCAAATGCGCAGCGAAGTCGACAACGACGGTCATGCCGGGATTGGCGACTTCAATCTTAGTGAACTGGAGGCAGACGCCACTGCCAGTGCGCTCGTAAGCTTTGGTGTACCTCCTGGCACTCTGCTTTTATCGGAGAGTACCCTCAACAACCAAATTACGATCCCAAGACCGAATCTAGAAATCGGCAACTTCTCATTCCCGCGCTACTGTCCTCCTGTTGGTGTGGCGGACAAAAGCCTCCAAAAGTTCCTGGACGAAGCCCGCGCCGAACACCTCGAATCTCGTTTCGACATCTCCGAGCCCTCACTTTCTCGACTGCTCTCAGATCCTCCTCAGACGACCCTTGCATTTCGTCTTTTCCATTTCATCAGCTCTGCCGGAACCATGCCATTGCACCTCTTCATGGGCGTCTTTTGGGTCCAGTATCTGATTCTCAGGGTGCGTGAGCCTGGCTCGGGCGGCATGAACTGTACGCTTCTTGGGTGTCTTAGCGACGGGTGCTAACGAAAGACTTCAGTGGATGGTTCTCGGCACAAGCGCTGCATACTGGAAAATCCCAAACTTCATGCGGCCAACAGACCTCGAATGTATGATTCCGCACCGGTTGTTCATTAGCATGATCGTATGGTAAGCTACTCTCCAGCAGAAAGTACACCAGAGGCTTCGACCAACCCACCGTCTTCATCAACTCACTGTGCTCACCAGGCCGGATCTCCGCCGTGCCCTTGTCCGCGACAGCTTACACAGCGATCCCGAAGCCGTCGGTACGCAGCTGCTGGCATGTCTGAGCGCCGGCTGGGATGGTAGCAGTCGGCCGTCCGGCGGAGCGACGGTGGCGAGCATGAATGTCTCCGATATCATCGAGAAACAGGCCGAGCGAATGAGTTTCTGGCAGGTGGACGATGCGCGATTCTTCGCGCAATATCCACAATACGCGGGATGTCAGGTTCAAAGTGCTGATGCGATTGAGGTGAGGTGATATTCCATATAGCTGGCCAGCGTGGTATCTAGCCGAACTGGCGAAGTCTCCGTTTTGTGTAACACCTATTAGTCCAGGGGATGTTCGACCTTTTGTCAAGATCTTCAAAGCCTCTGTCAGCTCTTTCAACAGTCCACGAACGAGACAACGGCCGTCGTCTCGCTCCTGGCAAGCCTGGCCCGCCGTCGTCCGAACCTCGTCTCCCATATCGGCAGCCCGCTCACAATTACCATCCTACCTTTGCCGCCATTGGTTTTCCGTGCCATCTCCTACGATAGAAGACCTTGCAAATTGCACCTCCACTGAAGGTAAGGCCAGAACGCAGATGGTAGTAGTGACTGGTCGAAGCGGTAAGAGCGTTTTTTCTTTACCTTACGTTGTCTGCAGCTCGCTCGGGATCGAAAGTATATGAGCAACAGCGTTGCGGACCGTCCAATGAACAGCAGATGTGGAACGAAGATCTTACCTCAGACAGTGAAATAGGTACAGTGGAGCCACAGAAGAGAACATTGATGCTGGAAAACGTCAAATCAACCAGTTCTCTCCAGTGCTTAACCATTCCGAGTTGAGCTGCAAAGAGCCGAGGGAAGTCCAGTCGAATGTGTTGGTCGTATAGAAGATTAATGGCAAGCTGCGCTCTTACTAGCACTGCTGCCACCACCAAAGAGCAAGTATCCTACGAAAGCACCAAAACCGACAGCGAGCATGATCCAGCCGTTGTACGTCATGAACAGGAGCCTGTCAGTCATGATCAGCGCCTGCTCAAATCAGCGCCTAGCGTTCGCGAGGCTGAGTCCAAATGGTACAACATGCACTTACATGATAAAAAACGAATAGAATACTTGCAGTCCATAGAACGCCGCCAGTACCACCCTTCCCCGCTGCTCTTGCCTACCGCCTGGAAGCGAGAGGAGTGAGCTGTGTTCGGTCTCGAGCCGTGCTTGAGGTGACACCATCAGGCCATCGTCAGGCACGTATGGAGATGGAGGTACTTACGTCCACCCACTCTCTGCTCCCTGCCTGCCGCTTCCCGTGCCTCGCGAGCCTCGTACCGTCGCGACATTGCGCGCACGGCTTCGTAGCCTGCTGTCATCGCCACTACGGCCAGCAGTGAGACAATGAGAGAGAAGGTTCCGGTGACACGCCACTGCGGGAACACTATGCAGAGGTTTTCGGTAGACCAGGTGAAGAGCATCTGGAATGTTAGAGAGGACAAGGGCTACTGAGTTGGGGAGAGTGGTACATTCATGCTGCACATGGCAGAGTCATCGCCGGGCATATCCATGTCGCCGTGGTCGTGGAAGCTGTGGGTCATAACTGATAGTCCTTGGACTTAGCTGCAGTGTCGAGTGGATTGTCAGAGCCGACGCGTATGCAGTAGTAGTAGCCGAATATGGTAAGGTTGTATGATACACGTAGCAAGTGTTGGTTCAGACTCCAACAGTTGGCGAAGGGTATTAGTCCCAGATGTACATAGCGTTCTGGTGAGTACTCGCTGTGAGACTCTTCAAATCAGGTGGAACATCACGAGTTGTATACATCTTTCTCCATTCAATGAATATGCTATTTCCTCATCCTAGTTTGCCAGATGAAGTATAAACTAATGAGAAACCCCGTCCCAGCCAAACCTATTCCAAGAGACCACGCTGCACGATAGCCGGCAATTGTACCTTGGTCCGCACTAACGTATCGATCGACACTACCAGCGAACCCAAGTCCGGTGCTGATGCTGTAATTCACCATCGTCGCGACAAGGCTTGCTGCTATGCCTTGGTGCTCCCGATGGACGGCGTTGCTCATGAGGATTACGCCCGTCGGAAAGCTCCAATTCATAGCGAAAGGAGTGATAATGATGCTGAGGAAGGTGTTTGGGAAGTAGCCTTGCTTCGCTGGGGCCGTCACGAGTAATAGACAACCGGCGAGGAAGCATAGCATGGCTGTACTCATGAGGTGGGCGACCCGGAACTTCTTGAGCAGGAAGCTGACTGACCAGGCAGCGGCCAGACCAACAGGTGCAACGGGCCAGAATCTCAGGCAGGCTTCGAGTGGCGTGTGGTCGCGGACCTGTTCGATCAGGAGAAACATGTAGTATACCATATACCGTGGCTTGCCCAGCCTGCTGCAATGCAGGCTAAGGTAAGTGCAGCGTCTTTTTTAATGCCTTTGAGAGGGATGAGCGGGTGCCGTGCGACTTTCAACTCGATGTACACGAAGGCACACATCATTAGTACGCCGAGGCCGAGTGTAACACCGATGTAAGGACAATCCCATCCAGTTATCGGGGCTTGATTCAGGCCGAAGTTTAATAGCACAAGGCCGCCGACGCCAGTGACTGCTCCCAAGAAGTCAAACTCGTTGTGTGGTCTTGATGGTTGAGCCGGAATGGTGTCAACCGGGACGATGAGATACGACAGACCAGCGACGAGCGCGGTGGCGATGGCAAGGCACCAGTATGACCATTTCCATGACGCCAATTGGCCCAGCAGGCTGGAGAAGAAAGCACCGAACACAACGCCAACCGGCCCACTGCCACCAAACAGCGATATTGCCAGGTTTCTTTTGACGCCCATAGGGAAGTTCCGGGCCAGCAAAGCCAATCCGTTTGGTACCAGAAGCGCTGGTCCAATTCCCTGTAACGCTCGGCATCCGGTGAGCATCTCAAAGCCGCCGACATCACTGAAGCCGCAAACCACAGAAGCGAGAGCGAACCAGACCCAGCCGATCAAGAATAGCTTCTTGTGGCCGTACATATCTCCTAGTCTGCCGGCCGGCAAGATGCGGCTTCCTAGTGTGAGTGAGTAAGCAGCCGTCGGCCATGCCATCAACCCCGGCTGGGTGATATGCAAAGCTCTTGCTACGTCGAGCAGCGGTGCCCAGGTCTGAGCCAAGGCGGCGAGAGAGAAGAACTGCGCTAGGCAGACGTTGAGCACGAAAAGGAACTCGCGCGGAGTGAACATTCGACTCGTTGGAGGTGGAGGGTCGGACTTTTCGTCTTCGCCATCTCCGAGCGAAGTACTCGAGCTGCAGGACTCCTTCTCAATCCAGATTGGCAGACCATTCTTTTCGATGAGGTAATGGGTGTTCGCTACGGAGCGTATGGTGTACGGCTGAGGAGAAGGAGGGCGGTCCAGGTGTCTGGTCAAGGCCTCCGGTTGCTTAATGCTGTCAAGCGTACTCGCTTTGATGATGAGGGCCCCATCAGGTAGTGCTAAGCTCTCATTGTCGTAGGCATCGAATAAACCTCCTGATGCGCGTTTGGATTTGATGAGCGATGATTGAGACGAATGATATGCTGTGGTTGGAGGTGATGGCGATGACGAGCCACTTGACGCAGTACGTCTGGAGTGACTGGATTTGACGGGTAATGGAGCTCCATTGCTGATGTGCGTGTAAGGCCAGCCTAATGCTGCGAAGAGGTCGACATGCCGTGCCCTGGCTCTGGCTAGGGCAGGCACCGAGGGCTGGGTTGGTGATTCCATCCTATGGGAAGGTCGAAAATATTCTCGATGATTGGAGGCAGAAGCTTGACCCCGGCGTCGCCTTCTATGTCATCCCGATAGCGTAGCTGTGGGGAGGAGATGGAAGTTCCTGCTTTGATACTCAGCGCGTATGGAATTAGATATGATTAAAGAGATTGGAAGCAAACCTACTTGTCCCAACGGTTATCTTATATGTACCTATTACAAGGTCGATGTACGGTTTGCACCGAGGCACATGAATCGCACAGTGCTGCTATACCGATGACTTATGCGGCAGTCAATGCGTTTCCTCGGAGCTCTGAGAACAAGACCCGGTGGAGTGGTCGTTGGAGGATTTAGTGAGGTGGTCACTGGTATCACTATCCATGGGACGCACGCCAGGTCCCGAGCCATGGTATGTCCTCCTCAGATCTCGGTACGCTTGCAACTGAATTGGATACAGTTTTGACCAGCGGTAGATGACCGCAACGGTGCGCCAGAGGCTAAAGGTACTAAAAGCCGTGGGAGGAGGTAACAGGATCATCGACATCTTTCTTGCGCAGACGAGGTGGACTCACATGATCGTGTTCCAGGGCAGTGTTGTCGACGTCTCGAAGACCGACGGTTCGGATCTGCTGCCAGAGAGGCCAATAATCGATTTGAAAGTTGATCCAAAGCGGAGAGTGTGTGCACTGGTCCAGTTAAGCTCAGAGATAAGCTTCAATGGTCTTCCAGTTAAGCTCCAGTAACGTCTGCATTGGAGGAAGGTACGACCGTTGGTCATCTTATTACCAGATCTCTCCCAACCACAACAGTAATCACCGTATCTGGCATTTTCGCCGCGAGCCGCTCCCACCAGCTAGGTACTCGAGATCCAGCTCCACGGTAAGATATCGTCCATTGAATGCACCAGTTCTGCCATTAGAAGGAACCCAGTTTGCAATCACACCATATCATTCACAATTATTTCAGCTATCGGTAATTACACCCCATAAAGCACTCTTCCCATCCTCCAGCCAAAGTGGTATCTCGTAAAACACAAAAATCAAGGGCCCAAGATATGTATGCATGCTCAATAGCTCTCTCGCTCGCTCGCTCGCTCCGACTGGTATCACGAAAAAATCATTGACTCAAGGAAACTGTGACCGCGTATCCACAAGGAGTGTGTGCCGCTAGCGTAATGCCGTTAGAGATATGTCCATGGTATGTCCATGGTGTGTTGGTATTGGTACTGGTAGTGCGTGCAGGTAGGAAAGTCGAGACGAGGCGATGTGTGGGTCCGGCCCTCGCCCGAACCGTGGCATGGCTGGTGGGTGACTGGTTGTGTGGGAAAGGCTATCGTGCAATGGTGCCGGTACTGGAATGCTGGGATCTCGATCCGTGGTCCATGCAGCCTTACGCCCTATTCTTGGGCGAGTCCATCCCGCCGGTCAACTCGGCGACCCGCGCCTTGATGCGAGCGACTCGAGACTCGATAGCTGGGCTGAAGTTAGCAGTCGTTCTCATCTCCGTTCTTGATTTCGTGACTTACTCTCTTCACCACTCGTCTCGCCATCCTCAGTTCTCGCGCTCTGGCTCGGTCGACTCTGCATACTCTGCTCCTCGCTCGCCCTCTGCGCCCTGCGCGCAGCGTTCTCTCTGATCGTGGCCCATCTGTCCTTCTCCTGTGCGGTAGGCTCTGCTGGCTCCTCCATCGTAGCCTCCGACTGGGCGTCGGTGTCGTCCACGATCGGGTCCGGCTGCTCCATCGGAGTCTCAAAAGCTTCGTAGCCGCTTTCCGGCCCGGCGTGGTAGTCCATTCGTGGGCTGATTACACGCTGAGCTTGAGGGGCCATGATCTCCGGCTGCGAGGTCTGCGGTGTAGCCATTGGCATGTCTACTGGGCCTTGGTCGAAGCGCGCAAACTCTTGATCGGCGTGCCTTTGTTCATGCGACTCGGTCGTGGAGATCGCAGTAGAGGAGTTGTCATACTTGCCATGAGAAGCAGGCATAATTGGTACCGCTTCCAGCTCAGAAGCGCCCGCACTGGGCAGATCCGTCCTGCTTTCCTTCGCCGTTGGCACTTGCGAGTGCTTCTTGCGAATGAGTGAGAGGCGGCGTAACGGTTCTTGATCAGGAGGCGCGAGACCATTGCTCTGGCTCACGTCCATGGACTGGCGATTTGTTGTATCCTTCTTGCTCCGGCCAAACATCTTCTTCAAACCAGAAGATCCGGCGGGAGCACCCTGCTTCTTAGGCTTGATGGTACCGCTCTTCTGGGACTCAGGACTCGTCTTCATGGCTCTCGCAGCCGCAATTGCGGCGACACTTTGTGTTGGACTTGTAGGAGTTTGAGGTGAGGCTGGCTGGTCGTTGCTGCGCGGTCGATAAGCAGGGTGTGCTTGCGAGACCGGTTTTCTGGACACCCTATTCCGGGTGGAAGAAGACGATGGTTCCGCACCCATCTCCTTGTCCATTGCAGTCGGAGACGCGACCTCTGGAATAGGGACATTTTCTGCCTCGCGTTGAGTCGTCTGAGCTGGTACTGGGAGAGCAGTCAGCTCCGGCGACGCAGGCGGTAACGGCGGCAATGGTGCGGCCGGCTGCTCCTCCTGCGGTGTCGTGGTACTGGTGATCGTCCGTTCCATGGAAGGAACAGCTGGTAGTTCGCGCTCGGAGCGGCTAGCTTGGAAAGTGTCTGCGTCCGGTGAAAGTGCAGGCGCTGGTGATGTGATGACGCTTGCGGCATCGCCGTTGACATTACTTGATGAAGGTTGCCGGAACAGTAGGTCTTCTCTGCTGGCACCCGTGCCTGCGTACGTATCTCCCAAGTACTGCGCCCGAAGTGTGTGCTTGTCATAGGCGCCCATCCATTTCATCGCAGGTCCAGCCTCAGTTTGCAAGCCCATGGTCAACGTACTGTTAGTCTTCGAAGAGTATGGGTCATCATTTCGTCCACGTCGAGTGGCGGCATCTTCGTCCTTGGCCTCTTGATTCTTTAAGGCTGCCGCAGCCTGCTTGATCTTCGACTGTTGAGCAGGCGCAAGACTGGTTCTGCTTGGTGTGGCAGATGTCAGGCGCTCCGGCTCAGAAGTTTGCGGAGGTCTCGCGTTTGTTGACTTTTTGCGTCCAAGACGTCCTCGCTTCGTGAAGCTGAAGAAGCTCTTCTTCGGAGCGATGTACGCTCCGTTCTCTGGATCAGGCGATGCACCCTTGACTTGCTCCTCCATGACCAACCATCTGCCGTGCATGATGCTCGTCTCGATCACAGCACAACGGCCGAAGACAGCTTTGCGCTCTGCAGGCTCCTCGTTCGCCAAACTAATCATCCAGACCCACCAGAAAGCATCATCCAGGTTGATGTCGACGATGGCGGCCAGCTCACCTTCTGATACATTTTCATCATTTCCAGGAATGTACGAAGGTGTCTGCGCTCTGCTACCGAGTGGAGGAAGAACCTGGTTAGGAGGCATGAGCAGCGTTGGCGTTTTCTGCTCGTCCTCAGCGAAGCCGGAAGAGAGGAAGTCGGCCCATGATGGTGTCATAGGCCGGGCGTGGTCAGCGTTTCGTGAACGTGGCTCCGAACGCAGGCCGCCTTGCGAGTGGCCATTTGCCCCATTCATGCCATTCGGCGTTTTTTGAAGAGCCTTTTCGTCCATATCTCCGAAGCCGAGGTTGGAGAAGGCAGACCAGCTTTCGTCTGACCGGGTGAGCTTGCCGTGCCTTGATCGCGCCGCCGAAGAGTTCGTAGACGAGATCGCATACAGAACTCGCTTGCACTCCTCCGTGAGCGCATCAACCGGGTCTTGGAACTCCGAAAATTCTCGCAGCACCTTGTCTGCGTCTCTGTACGCAAAGTTCTTAGCTCTGCGTAGGAGTGCGAATGGTGTTGGCGAGACCGAGTCAACCAGCATGACAACCCGTGACGTTGGTGTTTGCATGAGAGTGGGAGTCTCTGGAGGGTACTCGGTCGACGCGAGGAGTGCTTGCAGTGAACGAGGTATCCTTTCGATCAAGCTCATCGCAGGGTTGGCCTCGGGAGAGAGAGTCCGGAGATAGGCGAAGAACAGATGACTAGTAGCGTCTGCAGCCATAGCCCAGGACTTGTACCCGCCTTCGAACCCTTTGCCGTCGTCTGAGTGGTTGAAAGCCCACCAGCCAGCAAGGCGTGACAGCTTGCGTCCAGCCATGCCGTTAGTCTTGCCGTGTGCCGCTACTGCTGCCAGCAGATCGAAGAAGTCGACGATGATATTTCTGCGAGCCGTGGACTCTGCGCTCATCGGGATGAACGTGTCGAAAGCATTGCGTGCTAGATTCGACTCTCTTTCGCCGATCTGGAAGCCTTCGTAGACTGACCAGCCCACCACTCCGTCCGGCATGCGGCTCCAGCACCATTTCATGATGGAACATAACACGATCGGCTCGGTGAGTCTTAGCTGATGCTGCAAATGCGAACCACGATATTCATGTGAACCTTCAGCATTCGATTTGTAGAAGTTGCGGATGAAGCTGCGCGCACCACTGGCATCTGTCGCTGGTCGAAAGGGTAGGAGTAGGAATGGCGCATCGAGTGCTTCGGCTGGTAAATGTGTTAGTGGTATATTTCTTCCAATAGTCCTGACACGTCTTGATCATATATACCTCTCGACTTCATCTCCGCCGTGCAAAGATGTATGAGTTCCTCGACCTCCTCAGGGACCACCGTCTTGCTCGTCCATTGCGCCTGCCATCTGGGCTTATGCGACTCGGCAGCATGGCCATTGGTGAGGTTGGAAGTGCCTTTGCCTTTCGAGGAAGGTTGACTCCCTTTATTTTTGAGCCGCGAGAGGAAGCCGGGCATCTTGGGTGAAGGTTGGTCGAAAACCGGCTCAGTGATGAATGGAGCGCGTCTCTAATGATGGCAGAGGTACTGAAGGGAAGATCTCGCGGACGATCGAAAGGTTCAAAGGTCGCAATTCGCGTGTCGGGAACGCGTTCCTCCTTCGGTTATTCGTCGCAGGAAGACAGGGTGCTGCGCCTCATTGACGGGTCGTAAAACAGATATGAGCACAAGACGCTATACGAGTGGAAGAGTAGTGAAGGAATGGCTGGAGTGGACAAGAATCAAGTGCTCCGCGTCGACGTGAAAGTTGAAGGGGTGACCCTTTTTCCTGGCACAGACCTCTTAAGATGTGCCTAGCTCCATACTATAACGCAGATCTGCTATATCAATCATTTCACGGGCAGATAGGACAAGCTACTGGCTGTGGTTTTCGACCTGCATTTGCCACCAAGGACAGATTCAGCTTGCAATAAGAACAATGGCTATATACGGAGGTATTGTGTTTCACCTTATGCACTCCCAACCACATGGCCTTTGTCAAATGCTCCTGCCGCGGTCCAATCAAGGTTGGAGCCGTGGAGATCACCCGGATCGTCGGGTGTGGCTTGTCACTTTCCACCTGCCTTGATGTTCATCTTGAGGTTCTCATCGAGACCCTGCACCCCCATACAGCCTGGAACACCACACGACCGATCTATGCAGGACGGAGAAATTTTATACAGCACCAACTCATGCCCATGAGCGACCTGAGGAGACGAGGGTGGTCTTCCGAGATCTCTAATCGTCCTGTAGCGACGTGAGATACTTAGTACCTCGAAGGCTGCAGCGATTGCTCCAAGAGTTGAGTCTACATATTGATTTGGGTATACGTATTCTCACCAGACGATAAGCATCAAGCTCTCTCCGAATGCAACTCAAAGTTCGAGATAGTCGTTGATGTCATCCGTACTGCGCGAGAGCTGAGCTCACCATGATGCTTTCCTGCCGTGGTACTGCATAGATTTATGTATCTTAAGTTCCTGTTGGACCTGAACGTCCTGCCATAGAACATCGACGGTGTTTGAAATAACAGATTCTCGATCTCCAGCACCCATTGCTTGCTACCGCCAACATGGTCAAAGACGATGAAACAGTCATCCAGTACTAAGTACCCATTCTTCCATCTCGTCTCTATCCTGCTAACAGTCTATCTAGGGAGTGGAACGAGCTTGTCAACATGTCCGCTCAAGAACTGAAGGACTGGCTGAGCCAAGAAGACTCCACCAGCTCCGGGTGGAGCAAAGACGACGGTTCAGGCGAGACCATCGGTCACGAGAGGTACGGCAGCCATTCCCCATCTGTGAAACATCAAGTATAGGACTAACAACGATGACAGTGGCCGCAAGATCATCGAGATCTTGGAGAAGAACCCGAAGAAGGATGAGAGCCAGTATGTTTTATCTATGAGTTACAGGACAAGGTGTTTTGTCAGCGGAGCGTCGTACTGATAATTATACAGATACGACGAAGACGACATTCAGCACATGCGTAAGGTCGTGGCTTATTGCAAGAGACATCTAGCACAAGAGGAAAAGGCGAAGCAGAATCCGGACAGCAAGTCAGCGGTAAGTAGACAAGGATCCTCAATAATGCATTATGTTGTGCTGACTTCGAACAGAAGAGTCTCAAGAACTGGGGTCACGATCCGCAGAAGTCTTAATGCATATGATAGATTGAATAGTGGTAGTGAAATATAAGCTGTATGGAAACTACATAACCGAAATGCTGATATGAACAGCCATCTTTTGGTATATCCTGTATCGCGCCTTTCCCAATACCGAAAGGTGAAGTCAATAGTGCGTAGCAATCCTCAGTCGTCTGTCCACCCTTCTTATCCGGCAGGAGAGGCGCTGTGCGATGACCTTCGTCGTTTCGGCTTAGGCACCACTGGAAAGTTTGACCAATCGCCGTTGATGATCGGGATAAAATGTTCTTCTCCTTTTGGATGCTTATGTCGGTTACGGCAGTGGTCTCTGATCTTGTCGAGTCGTGAAGAGTGGTAGCCGTCTATATAGCAAGCATATTCGGTGGCGGTAAGATCGTGATGATCTTTGACATGACGAGCTTGGTCTAAGGAACAACCGAAGGTGACATCACAGCCTGGCTCTGTGCAGGGCAGCTTGGAGAGTTCGCTCGAAGTGGTGGAGGGTGTCTCCGATCCGCTGCTCGAGAATCTAACAATAGGGACCTTGTCAACCCGCTGGGGTGGGTTGTTGATAGCCGAGAGGGTGGCGAGATGCGGTGCGAGTTGCTGTGCGACTTCGTAGTAGGTTTCTCGATGCAGTGATACGGCTGTGGGTGGAACTATTGAGGTGGATCCTATATCGTCGTCAGCAAGCGAGCATGGGGTAGGACGAAAGGGTATGTACCCTGGGCTGCGGATCGCCGCGAGCGACAAAGAGGGTCGAACTGGTGGAGCATTGGATCCCACGGTTCGTCAAACTGAGATCTGGCCATTTGCTGTCCATAGTCATGGTCATTGTATGAAGTATGGTGTTGGCCGTAGCCATGGCCGTTGTACATTGTAGGTTGGTATCCATATTGTAGGCTCGGGTCGTGTCCTGTGTCGTACTGCGCAGGGGCAGAGCCGATGTTCTGCAGAAGCGTCTCACGGCTGGCGTGGGAATGGGTATTGCCAATAAAGTCGTAGTTGTCTTCTTCGATCTCGACGATAGGTGCAACATTGATGTGATACCGTGACATCGTAGATCCTATCTTGGATGGCAGTGAGGAATGAAAAGGGGAGGAAGTGACTCGTCAGGCTGAGGCAAGACAGTGCGTGAGGATTTATTAAGATGGTGGGCGCCCAATGCCTTTTCGTTGTTCGCAAAGAAGGCGCTGTGCCGAATCCGCCGAATGGCATGAGTACAGAACCCAGGCTCGACGACTCCACTTTCGACCGCGTGGGAAGTTTCGCCAACTCATCATGGCAGTGTTTGACCCAATCGTTGCCAGGAGATCCCGACATACATTGAAAGACTCGCGCTCGACTCTATAAGGGCGGCTTCTCATAGAAGAGTGACCCCTCATAAGATTTAGGGGCATCCAGTAACATCCATTTCCACGGAGGAAGGATTCCGCCGATGGCCTTCGATGAAGCGGTGTGATACAGATATCACACATGTTGCTGGGCAGTGTTGGCGGCAGTGTTGAAGCGAGGCCGCCCACGATACCCGGTTCTGGTCTCAATAGGATGGTATAAACCTCAGCATATTGGCCTTAGGCACCATGTTTGCCTTGCATTCGTGGCTGAGGCAAATGCCGCCTAATGGTTTGCCTTCAGTCTTCTTAGCCCAATGGAAGCTCTTTGCTGTGGCATCAAGGTAGCCAGGATGCGGGCTGAGCTCGACGCTTCTGCTTGTTGTCAAGCTGCCCAGTCTTCGGTCCGGAACATCGTTCGACTTCTCGGCGCACGTTCTGTGCTCGTCCACAGTTGCGAAAGAGCCCGGGGTCCTGGATCGACCGGAGCTCCGTCAGGGCAGCCATGTCATGGACATTTGCTGTCTCTGTCCGATCCTCAGCTGGGTGGAGCGGATCATCCGCGACATCGTCGTTTCCATACACACTGCGTGATTACCGGCAAAGCAGGAGTTTCGAGCGGCCGATGTCCACTGACCATGTTATCTGGTCATAGAACATCCAACATACACCAACTCAGATGGCACCGTCGTGCACTGCGGCGGAGAGGATTCTGCGTTGTGGTGGCACATTGTGAAATGCGATAGACCAGTTTCGCCACTCAAGAGCAACAATATCTTCAACGATATATACAGTTCATGCTTAGCCTTGTGTTATTGTTACTCTTGAAGCGATGGATCACGCGTAGGCCGCATCGCGACGTGTTGGGTGTTCCGGTGAAGCACTCGTCCATTGACCGGACTGAGTCGCCTTCCTGTGCCCGCCTCGTGATGCAAGGCACCACAAAAGGCTACCGAGGCTGTTCGATTCCGGTGAGTTTGCCAGCTGCATGTATGGGTCAGTTGCACACCGGTGGTGTCACAACGTCGAGGCTGAAGCGCGAGCCAAGCGAGGCGTGTAAGGGCGGCCTCTGAGCGTCGCCTTGTCGGGCACCGAATCATCCGTCTCGACGATAATTCTGAGGGCGACGAGATACATGCAGGGTAAACGGACGGAACGTCGGAGTTTCGTGCGCTGCAAATAAGATCAAGGTGTATTCCGGTGAGAAGTCGAGATGATGTTCCGGTGAGTGAGGTCTAAAGCCACAAAATCAGCACTAATCCGATCTAGCGTTGTTTCCGGGGATAAATTCGCAAGGCGATGATACGCCTAGAGGAGAACGAAGTGGATTGGTGCATACCGATATATGCTGATCTGATACGAGGTAGCTCGACACCGGTCACGACATACCGTCCGCCATGCTCGGTAGAGATTCGATAGCATCGTACACTTCCTTTGCAGAACCTGCAAACAGCTGACCGTTTGCAAGTCGTCCGCTAACGCTGTCCTTCGTGACTCTGCTTGCCTCCGTACCAGCCTTCGCCCAATCTTCGCCCCGTGATGCACCTGGCTGAACAAGGTGACTCTCGTCTGCTAACCGTTGGACGAGGCGAGCCGTGTCACCTTCGGCAGAAGATAGCTGTCTCCGCACGTACGCCGTTTGCCCAATCAGGGACTGCTCTTCTGACTTCGCTGTTGCTAGAGCAGGTATGAAGGGTAGCATGGTAACGGCAGTTGATTTGGTTGTCGAAGATGCTGAGACCGGATGTCGTTGAGCGGTACCATCCTCGGGCCATTCTGCCGGCTCGTGGTTTTCTTCACTTGTACTCCTCTCGGAGTCGTTCACGCTGTGTACCAGCCGTTGTCGTGTCTCCAGATATGTATCGTACAATGCCTCTATCGGTTCCACATCAACGCCGGACCCATTCAATTCACCGTTTCGGCGTGGGCTTTCCGAAAGTGGCTGGGTATCCGTATCGGACTCCGCAATGATTGTAAGCTGAGTCTCCATCCACGTGGTAAGTTCTTGGAGCGCTTTCTGGAGGCCAGCCACCTCGGCTTCGGGAGCAACTTGATCTACATCACGCACAGTATGCTCTGCAGCCTGCCTTGTCTGTTCGTCCGCACGCCGCTTCGTCGAGACCACCGCCTTCTTCAGCTGCATGATCTTTGCCTCGACTTCTGGGCCGCGACTGAACGACGGCTGTGTGTTTGGTGGCACCGGCAGTTCGCCGACCTGGCTTCGGACCATGTCGTCTAGACTACCAGCAGATGCCGATCCATTGCTTGCTGTGACATTCGAGAGTGCTTTGTCAATGACTTTGAGCTTACGGTGCTTCTCTCTCTCCCTTAAGAGTGCAAGGTAGTCGTCGTGGCCGGCGCGTGTCACTCCGAGATCTCCGTTGGTCGCAGTTACCGGACGTCTAAGCTGGTCTAGCTCTGTCCGTAATGCATCGTACTTGGTCTGCGCTGTAAGATGCGCGTCCAGTGCCTTCCAGTAAGCTCTCCGTACGCCAGTGATTGAGGTAGGCGGCGAGCCAAGCTTGGTAGCTCCTGGGGAGGCGACGTTGATGGTGCTGATAGGAGCGCCGTCCCGGTTGATTTGGTTCTGGAGGTGACTCTGTAGGTTGCGTCTGATATCTGCCACTTCATCGCGGTGCTTGATGTAGGGTCTCAGAGCCTCTGCGACTTCTGGAAGCGGACAGTTGTCGTTTGCCATTGTATCTTGTGAGTGCAGATTTGCGAGCATGTGTGTTACAAGGCCAGAGATATTTCAAGATCCGTCTTAATGAAGTCACTGGTGCATTTCAGTCAGTATAGCGCCCTTGTCGTCGCTGGTTTGTGTAGGAGAGCCGACCCAATCGACCGCATCTCAATGCAGATTCAAGAGACCACGATGGAATGAGGCTGATACTCACGCGAGCACCGAGTCATGCAACAAAGCTTAAATAAAACTCTAAAATTTGGGCGTTTTGCGACTTCATCAGACTTTTGAGCATCCCAAGCAGTGTTGCGAAACACTTCCTCCAGTCCAACTCGACCACCTCCGCCACCGGTCATCTCGCGCCCAGCGAGTATCACCGTTCATCATGGCGAACAACCAGAAGGGCGAGAACAACCTCGCGCAATATAAATATGGAGCAATGTCAAACCTGGTGCTCCAGGCGGACAAAAGATTTGTGTCTCGACGCGGGGATGAAGTCACTGGCGACCCTGAGTCCCTGGCGGGTCGTATCAACCTGGGGGACATGGGCTCAAGAACAGCACGAGAAGCTGCACCAGCCCGCCCACCAGCGCAAGAACAAGCGCGGAAGAGGAAGCGAACAGAGCCTTTACAGAGCTCGCGGGCGGCGGGGATATTGGGTCAGGCAGATCTCGATATCGAGGGTCTACGGTATCGACCACGAACGGCGGCAACGAAAGATGTCTACGATCTCATCGCCACCAATGTCGCGCAGAAGATGGGAGGAGACTATGGTCTGGCTATTACCGCTTCAGCCACGGACTCGGTGTTGGAGTACATGAAAGACGAGAGCCTGAAGGACTTCGACAAGAAGAAGGAGATCGACGATATCCTGGGGATCACTCTGTCGAGCAAGGAATTCAACCAGCTGGTCAACCTCGGCAAGAAGATCACAGACTACGATGCGCAAGACGAGGACAACGAGATGGCCGACGACGCTGCAGAGGGGGCCGATATTGACGAGCGACAAGGTGTGGCAGTCGACTTCGGGGATGAGGACGACGAGGAAGAAGGTGGAGGGAGAACATTCGAAGTGCGAGACGAGGGCGAGGAGTCTGAAGATGAGCTTGCCATGGGAATGGAGGAGGTTGCGGAGGATGATGCGGGCCCTCCACAGGACGGGGAGGGCCAAGATGACGAGATGGAAGAAGACGACGGTATGGTCATTGAAAACACTTCACGACAACGGAAGCGAGAGGAGCGCGACCCTATGTTTGTTCCTGCGCACGATATCGACGCATATTGGCTGCAGCGGGAAGTCGGCCAGATCTACGGAGACGCTCACATCCAATCCGAGAAGACACAGGAGGCAGAACGAATAATGTCCGAGGTCGACGAGTCCGGGGAAGAGAAGCCTTTGAGGGAGGTTGAGAACGACCTGATGGAGCTTTTCGACTACGAGCAACCAGAGCTGGTTGGGAAGCTCGTCAAAAATAAGGACAAGATCGTGTGGGTCACACGATGGCGCCGAGCCGCCGAAGACGAATCTGCTCGGTTGACCATCGAGAAGGATATGGTCAACGCTGGCAATGCTGGCATATTGAAAGAACTTAGGGGCCGGGATGCAGCACCCTCCTCTGACGGAGCTGCAAAGCTAAAGGTGAAGCTCGACCCAATGCAGCTTGATGCTACCATGCCGGCCAAAGACGAAGAAGAACGGAAAGAGGGTCTAGTCGGTGGCATGCAGCCGCGCAAGACTCTCAATCTGGACGATCTTAAGTTCGACCAGGGCAACCATCTCATGACGAACCAGAGCGTCAAACTGCCCCAGGGCTCTACCAAGCGCGCCTTCAAGGGATATGAAGAGATTCACGTCCCTGCACCACAGCGGAAGCCGGATGCCTCCGACCAGCCCAACATGCCGACCTCACAACTACCTGCATGGGCACAGCCTGGCTTCGGTAGCTCGAAAGAGCTCAACCGAATACAGACGAAATGCTATCCATGCGCTTTCAAGGACGATGGCAATATGCTTATCTGTGCTCCGACTGGGTCTGGTAAAACGAATGTCGCCATGTTGACAATGCTGCGCGAAATTGGGAAGCATCGAGATCCAAAGACTGGAGAAATCAGTCTCGATGATTTCAAGGTCGTCTACATCGCGCCGCTAAAAGCTCTCGTACAAGAGCAGGTCGGCAACTTTGGCAAGAGGCTGGAGCCGTATGGCATCAAGGTATCGGAACTCACAGGCGATCGACAACTCACGAAGCAGCAGATCGCAGAAACGCAGATCATCGTTACGACGCCTGAGAAATGGGACGTTATCACTCGCAAGGCGACTGATACAAGCTACACCAATCTCGTGCGCCTGATCTGTATCGATGAGATCCATCTCCTCCACGACGACCGAGGACCCGTTCTAGAAAGCATTGTGAGTCGAACGATACGGCGAACTGAGCAGACAGGCAAACCAGTACGCATCATTGGACTTTCTGCCACGCTTCCAAACTACCGTGACGTGGCGACTTTCCTACGGGTTGATCCACAGAACGGCCTGTTCCACTTCGATGCCTCCTTTCGGCCTTGCCCACTTAAGCAGGAGTTCATTGGTGTGACAGACAAGAAGGCCATCAAGCAATTGAAGACTATGAACGAGGTCTGCTACAACAAGGTCCTCGAGCAAGTTGGTCAGAACAAGAACCAAATGCTTATCTTCGTACACTCGCGAAAGGAGACCGCGAAGACAGCGAAATTCATTCGCGACAAGGCACTCGAAATGGAGACTATTGGCCAAATCCTGCGTAGCGATGCTGCGAGTCGCGAGATCCTTCGAGAGGAAGCCGAACAAGTCCAGAACACGGACCTAAAGGACGTCATTCCGTATGGCTTCGGTATACATCACGCAGGCATGACCCGGGCCGATCGCACTTCAGTAGAGGAGCTGTTCGCCGACGGTGCCATTCAGGTCCTTGTGTGCACAGCAACACTAGCTTGGGGTGTCAACCTTCCCGCTCATACCGTCATCATCAAAGGCACACAGATCTACTCTCCCGAGAAGGGTAGCTGGGTCGAGCTTAGTCCCCAGGATGTCTTGCAAATGCTTGGTCGTGCTGGTCGGCCACAGTACGATACCTACGGTGAGGGCATCATCATCACCACGCAAACAGAGATGCAGTATTACCTGTCACTCATGAATCAGCAGCTGCCGATCGAGAGTCAGTTCGTCAGCAAGCTGGCAGACAACCTCAATGCTGAGATTGTGCTTGGCAATGTGAAGACTCGAGACGAGGGTGTTGAGTGGCTTGGGTATTCTTACCTCTTCGTCAGGATGCTGAGGTCACCAGCGCTATATCAAGTCGGTGCCGACTACGACGAAGATGAAACCCTGGAGCAGAAGCGCGTTGATCTCATTCACTCTGCAGGTGTGGTGCTCGAGAAGGCCAGTCTAGTCAAATACGACAAGAAGACGGGGCGCTTCCAGTCAACTGACCTCGGACGAGTCGCCAGTCACTACTACATCACGCACAACAGCATGTTGACCTACAATATGCAAATTCAGCCTTCCGTGTCGCCCATCGAGCTCTTCCGAGTCTTTTCGCTCAGCGATGAGTTCAAGTACATTCCAGTACGCCAGGACGAGAAATTGGAGCTTGCGAAGCTTTTGGGACGTGTGCCAATTCCAATCAAGGAGACCATCGATGAGCCTCACTGCAAGATCAACGTCCTACTCCAGGCATACGTTAGCCGACTCAAGCTGGATGGTCTTGCGCTCATGGCAGATATGGTCTACGTCACGCAGTCTGCTGGACGCATTCTGAGAGCTATGTTCGAGATCGCACTCAAGAAGGGGTGGGCTGGTGTGGCGAAGGACTCCCTTGACTTGTGTAAAATGGCTGAGAAGCGAATGTGGCCGACCATGACGCCGCTCCGTCAGTTTCCTGAATGCGCTCCCGAAATCATCAAAAAGGCCGAGCGAATCGATGTTCCATGGTCATCGTATTTTGACCTGGATCCACCTCGGATGGGCGAATTGCTCGGAATGCAACGACAAGGCCGACAGGTCTGTGCTATGATTGCGAAGTTCCCACGACTGGAGCTTAGTGCTCAAGTGCAGCCCGTAACTAGGAGTATGCTTCGCGTGGAGCTAACGCTCACGCCGAAGTTCGAGTGGGACGACAATCTGCACGGTCGCGCCGAGAGTTGGTGGATCCTAGTCGAAGACTGCGACGGCGAGGAAATTCTGTTCCATGATCAGTTCCTACTGCGGAAGGAGTATGCGACCGCCGAGATGAACGAGCATCTCGTGGAGTTCACGGTGCCGATCACAGAACCCATGCCACCGAGTTACTTCATCACCGTTGTGAGCGACCGATGGATGCACGCGGAGAGCAAACTCGCCTTGTCATTCCAGAAGTTGGCTCTTCCGGAGAAGTTTCCAGCTCACACGCCGATCTTGGATCTTCAACCGCTCCCAGTCACTGCTCTCAAGAGGCAGGACTTCGTCGATTTGTATCCAGATTGGTCACAATTCAACAAGATCCAGACTCAGACCTTCAACGCGCTGTACCAATCCGACGACAACGTCTTCGTCGGCTCTCCTACAGGCAGTGGCAAGACTGTGTGTGCAGAGTTCGCCATACTGAAGCACTGGACCAAGGCAGACAGTGGAAAAGCAGTATACATCGCACCCACTCAGGTCCAAATCGATGCTCGCCATAACGCATGGCAGACAAGGCTCACCTCTTTGACTGGTGGCAAGGAGATTGTTAAGCTTACCGGCGAAACAACCGCTGATCTCAAGCTCCTTGAACGTGGTGACCTCATCCTGGCCACACCGACTCAGTGGGACATGATGTCTCGGCAGTGGCAGAGGCGAAAGAATGTGCAGAACACCAAGCTTATCGTCGCAGACGACCTACACCTGCTCGGCGGACATGGCGGCTACATCTACGAAGCAGTCATCTCGCGCGCCCAGGCTATCGCGGTGCAGCTCGAGAACGGCTTGCGGATCATCGGGCTCAGTGTCTCGCTCTCCAACGCCCGTGACATCGGTGAATGGATCGGAGCCAGCAAGCACACGATCTACAACTTCAGCCCGAACGTCCGACCAATACCGCTGAACCTGCACCTGCAAACGTTCAACATCCCGCATTTCCCATCGTTGATGCTCGCGATGACCAAGCCAGCCTATCAAGCCATCTTACAGCATGCTTCAAACAAGCCAGCCATGGCTTTCTTGCCGAGTCGCAAGCAGGTCCGAGCAACGGCGCAGGACTTATTAGCTGCTTGCGTGGCGGACGACGATGAGGATCGGTTTTTGCAGACGGATGTCGAGCAGCTCGGACCTGTCTTGAATCGTGTCAAGGAGAAGTCGCTTGCAGAGTCCCTCTCCCATGGCATCGGGTACTTCCACGAAGCGTTGGCCGAGTCAGACAAGCGCATCGTGGAAAGCTTGTTCACTCAAGGCGCGATACAGGTATTGCTGGTCTCGCGCGACTGCTGCTGGGAGATCCAAAGCAACGCACACCTAGTCATCATTATGGGTACACAATACTTCGAAGGCCGCGAACATCGATACATCGACTACCCAGTCAGCGAGGTCCTGCAGATGTTCGGCAAAGCCGGCAGGCCAGGTATTGACAAAGACTGTCGTGGCGTACTAATGTGCCCGGATGTCAAGCGCAACTACTACCGGAAGTTCTTGAGCGAAGCACTACCAATCGAAAGCCAGCTGCAGTCGTACATGCATGATGCATTCGTGACCGAGATCAGCACAAAGACGATCGAGTCAACGCAAGACGCCATGGATTGGACGACATATACATACTTCTACCGCAGACTACTCGCGAACCCCAGCTACTACGGCCTCTCGGACACAAGCCAAGAAGGCTTGAATCTGTACTTATCAGAGCAAGTGGAGCAGACACTCAAAGACTTGACCGATGCCAAAATCATCGAGTTGGACGAGGAGGAAGACACCATCACACCGCTCAACTCTGCGATGATCGGAGCCTACTACAACATCTCCTTTATCACCATGCAGACTCTGCTGCTCTCACTCCGCCGCACTACGAAGCTCAAAGGTATCCTCGAGATCGTCACCGCCGCCACCGAATTCGAAGATATCCAGATACGCCGGCACGAGAACCACATTCTCCAGCGCATCTATGATCGCATACCCGTCAAGCTCTCGGAAGTCAACTTCGAATCACCGCACTTCAAGGCTTTCGTCCTGCTCCAGGCGCATTTCTCGCGCATGCAATTGCCTACTGACATGGCTAAGGACCAGGAAGTCATCCTCCGCAAGGTTTTGAACCTCCTTAGCGCTTGCGTCGATGTGCTCTCCTCCGAAGGCCACCTCAACGCCATGAGCGCTATGGAGATCAGCCAGATGACCGTGCAAGCGATGTGGGATCGCGACTCTCCTCTCAAGCAGATACCGCATTTCGACGACTCTGTCGTGGAAGCGTGCGGCCAAGCGGGTGTGAAAGACGTCTTCGAGTTCATGGACGCCATGGACCCAAGTGAGAACAAAGGCTACAACAGCCTCGTCAAGTCCATGGGTCTAAACAACAAACAACTCGCCGACGCCGCCCGCTTCACCAACTCCCACTACCCCAACGTGGAACTCAGTTTCGAGCTCGAAGAACCGGAGAGCGTGACAGCCGGCGCACCCAGCTATGTCACCGTGACCGTTGAGCGGGACGTAGATGACGACGAAGAACCGGATCTCAACGTGCACGCGCCTTTCTATCCAGCGGAGAAGATGGAGAACTGGTGGCTCGTGATTGGGGAGGAGAAGACGAAGACGCTGCTCGCGATCAAGCGTGTCACGATTGCAAAGTCGCTGAAGGCGAGATTGGAGATGGTGGTGCCGACGGCGGGGAAGCATGAGTTGACGCTGTTCTTGATGAGTGATTCGTATGTGGGTGTTGATCAGGCGCCGACATTTGAGGTGGAGGTTGCCGAGGGCGAAGAGGAGGATGACGATGACGGGGATGGAGATGAGATGGAGGAGTAGTTGCGGTGTAGATGAGTAGATGAGTATGTATTTTCCGCTACTCTGCTTGATGAAATGATGGGGCATGGATCTGCAGTCTGAACAATGTAGCTATGACCCATGTGGTGCACGACGCGTGGTTGATATGAATCTACATCAGCACGATCGTAAAATATTACTGTCTCTGGAGGTCGGCCGTCTCAGATCACGATCAGGCACTGTAGTGGCAGCACGCCTATTTGGATGTTGGAGAAAGTACGTCCGAGCTAGCTGTCCTCACATATGCGATTAATTGTTCTCGAAAATTCAGGTAACCTCCTCGAACCATTATCAAGCACTGTATTGGCGGCCTATCTGTCTGCAGACCGGAGCTTCACGATGGTCATCAGCGGTCGCCGTAGCCAGGCCACTCCTTCACCCACTCCGCGATCTGTGCTACTTCCTCATTCCTCACAGCTTTGTCACCAGCGTCAGCTTTGGCATTCCAGGAGAACAAATCAGTCTCATGGAAACCGTGCGGAATCACGCGCACAGGTGCCTGCGGTGTACTCTCCATCGGTCCTCCTGGGCGAAACTGTGACGACACGCTGACAGTCCGCCACAGGTCGTAGCCGCCGTTGGCATAGAAGATGCGGGATGCGTTTTGAGCGAACCATCCGCCGGTGTAGTCGTTGAGGTCGGCTACGGTGCGACCGCGGTTGAGGCCATACGTCTCGCCGTTCGGGCCTGGAGGGAATGCAAGATCGCACTGTCGGACATAATATTCCCTGTTGATCAGCCTCGAGATCAGCGTAGGCTGTCCCTTCGGCGGCGCAACGGCCCACCATCCAAACAACTCGTTACACTCCATCCAGTTCCACTGCCGCCACCACCAGTTGTTCCCGACTGTGACATCCATATATCGAGGGTGTCGCGGGTCATGCGTTTCGAAGCACAAGTACTTCTTGTTTGGATAGTTGCAGACGTACTCGCCATCTATAAATTTGCAACGTGCGTCAGAATAGCCTGACTTGTTCCACCATCTGGCGTACCCAGCCAAAGCTTTTTCCAAGCCCACTCCATCCGCCCCAGGCAGTTTGGCCGGGTCTTTCTCGTGTGCAGCGTTCTCCACGTGATCGCAGAAGGCTTCGGTGGGCGCACTTCCCAAGAAGAAATTTGAGTTCTGCCATATGGCAGGTCCCCATTGCAGAGCGACCATGAAATCATCGTCCTGTAAACTTTCAAGCTCGAACAAAGCCTTGGCCTTGCGCTTCTCTGCCGCAGTGCCGGTCTCGAGTATGTGGTCCAGGTGCTCGACAACGAGATTGATGTCCTTGGTGCAGTTCTTCGGCATATGCTCTCGAGCGGGCTCCCAAAACTCCCAGTAATTAGCGATCCCTTGCACCACGGCGCTCGAGGCGAGGTAGGCCCAAAAGGTGCCCGGGTAGAGGTTAGCGATCCAGGAGGTGAGACCGCCGGAATAAGAGTCGCCAGCGAGGACCCAGGGCACCTCAGCGGCGTTGCTGCTATTCCCATTGGCAAACGGCAGTTCGACATGTCGTGCAAAATTGATCATGTCCTGCATTGCATTCTCAACGGTGAGATGTTGCAAATTGGCAGTCGTTTGCTCGACAAATGGCGATGACTTGCCCCAATATCGATGCTCAAGCGAGATTATGGCAGCCCCGATTTCCTTTGCAAGCACACCAGTAGTGAAGAATGTAGTCAGGACAGGGTCCAACCCGGGCGCTGTCGCATTGGACTCACCCGATGTCCAGAGGATGATGGGCGAGCCTGGTCCGGCCCAGTACTTGTTTCTCTTCTCTCGCAGTATCAGGGCGTGCAATGCTTAGCCCCTTCAGTCATCCTTTCTCCCAGACCTGGAGCAACAACGGTGCACTAAAGGCTCGCTCGTCCGAGGCTGCTGATGATGTCCGCCACAAGGGTCATCATACGTTCACGCAGCTCATCGACCACAGCAACCCCGGCCTGGGCACCTTTGAGCAGTGGTATGGTTACAGCACCAAGAACTCTAGATGTCCACATCGTGGCTGTAGCAGTATGCGAAACGAAGAGCAATGCACACGCCTTACCGGTAGTGTCTCCGAAAGCCGTAAGCAGTGAGCAACATGGCAGCTTCTCTTATATTGGCATGGTCCACATGTCCACAGCGGAAGACTGTCGATTCTTTCCGTATGCCGTAGGCGGCTTCGATACCAAATGAGCCGCAGCGCGCAGCCACGATAGGATCAACAAGTGTCGTTCATTTACCCGCATCAGATGCGATATCCCATGTCGAGCTGAGGTGAATTCAGGACCCTCAGCGATCCACGCCCTCTGCTCCACGATTGCATATATGGTAGCATGGTTTCCCACGGGGGCGCAGCATTCGCCCAAGCGGGGTTGAGTCTGCTATTCTGCTGTATACAATCCTTTAGCTAATAATGTTATTGGACGGCAAAGGTGGCTGAGAGTCGGAAGGCTACGCCGGTTGGTCGGGCCGTGGTGTTTCGGCACCAACTCATCGCGCCAAGGATAGCATGGAAACAGCACATCACAATGGCTTGTGCAACTTGCTCGAAGGAGCCGGCCGAGGGTACTCCGTTGCTCGCCTGTGCGAGGTGCAAAACAGCATCATACTGCTCTCGCGGATGTCAAAAGTCGGACTGGGCCTCCCACTCGAAGGGATGTGTCCGCCCAAACTACGTGATCCACGCGTAACTTGGTCCGGAAGCTATCGCCTGGCGACTCCGTGCCGTTACAAACGATCCGCCAGTGGAGAGGACGCTCTCGTGCCCATCGTACGCCACATTTGCTCAGCTACATGAAGCACTACAAGTAGCGTTCCGCTGGGCCTCCGCCCACACATACGATTTCAACATTCTCGACCCGGCCTTTGGGCCCGAATCGAGCGGTGATGAGAACAATGCTCTGCTGGACATGATACAGCAATCAATGGGCAAGGTCGACCCCAACTCGCCACGTGAGTATACACTTCGCATCCTAGACAAGGACGGCGGCCGGAAATTCGTCGACTCAACGCACGACGGTCAGCGAGCCCACCCACTCACCCTCGACAAGTCAAGTCGCAACACCAAGCTCTACCAGATCTTGGACGGTCCGAAATACCGCGACGGGACTCTCGTCTACACCTACGACTTCGGCGATCGGTGGGAACATCTACTCACAATTACCCGGCGAACGGATGCTACATCGAAGTTCAAATGCCTCAATGGCACTGGTCACGGCGTTGCTGAAGACGTAGTCCAAGACGGATGGGCCGAGTTGAAACAAGCATACCGCGCAGAGAAACCAACCACGAAACAACGGGAGAAGATGCAGTGGTATGAACAGCAAGCGAGCAACGGCGACCCGCAAGGCGTGGGGAACGGGCGGGAACACGTCTTCGATAAGCAGGCCGTCGATAGAAAGCTATCGGTCAGAGTCGTTAACTGATAGAGCAGAAGACAGTCGGTGAAGTTCCGATGTAGACTCTCCGACAGAGTGTCGTGCTATCGCCATCCCGAAGCTTGCAGCCACCCTCGTTGCGTCCTGCGATGAATTGGTGCTACGAACCTGCGCCATCATAGATGAGAGCAGTTCAGAGCGCGAAAGCGAGAGTCCGCCGAGATGGCGCAGGACCAGCTTTCCGCGGTATACGCAAGACCTCGCCTTGCAGAAGAGGGCCAGGTGGAGGAGACGAGGATGAAGAGATGGAGGAGCAGTGGTAAGGTGGACAAGATTCCACGAGCATTATTACACTATGTACTTTATTCTCCCAAATACACCCCATCTTTCCTCCCATCAACTCCGCACGCTTATGCCAATCAAGACGCGCTTGCCTCCGTATCGTTGCATGTACGTAGAAGATCATTCATCACTCTTCCCATACCCACGTCTCCAACCTCATCACTCCTCCGCAACCTCCTCCGTAAACGGCGAACTCGCTGCCGCCGCCTTGACCAACTGCTTCAATCTCTTCTCCATAACCTTGCGCCCATCGTACGTCTGCCATACGTAGTGCGGCGCTTTGTTTACGACGTCCCAGCTCAGCAAGTTGTCGGTGATCTTGGTCGCTTCCTTCTGGTTGTGTCCCCATTCCTCGCTCTTGCCCGTCTTGATTCCGGAGCTGACAACCACAAGCGGTGTGTCTTTGTCCTGAATGGACCGGGCAGTCGAAATCTCAGACTTGGTGAGGGACTGCGCGACCAAGTTCTCCTGCAACCTCGCCTTGATAAGCTTGCCAGTCTGATCCGCGTCTTTTCCGTAAACGCGATCTTCGCGCGTGCGGCCTTGGAAGAGTGCACCAATGATGCGGCGAATGCCGAGAGGGGAGATGATGCCGTACCCCCAGAGGAAGAAACCACGGGTTGGGGAGCCGACGTCCGAGAGGTAGGATTCGTGGAGCGGATCGATGAGCATGATGCCCAAGATCTTATCGGACTTGCGCGAGGCGAAGATACGACCGACGATACTGCCGTACCCGGCCGAGACAAGGATAAATGGGCCTTGCTCGCCAGCTTGCGCAAGCGCATCAGCGAGGTTCTCCG